>JFJP01000035.1_pt1 | contig 18174 bp, 13 predicted proteins | sample 431651 | NCBI WGS metagenome assembly JFJP01 (sample SAMN02602958, study PRJNA72255) | Microbial mat metagenome, whole genome shotgun sequencing project. | biome: fresh water; feature: sink hole; material: water; isolation source: purple microbial (photo- and chemosynthetic) mats found in...
CGGCGTTCTTTGGTAAGCAGATGGTGGCCGTGCTCGTGTCTTCGATTTGGGCCTTCACCTTCACCTACGCCATGCTCTGGATCATTAACAAGATCACTCCGGTGCGGGTCGATGAATCCCACGAGGAAAAGGGGCTGGATGAAGGCCAGCACGGCGAAGAAGCCTATCCCCAGGGACTGTAATAGGGAATTTTGAATCAAGGGGGAGACTTGTCCTTTGGTCTCTCCCTTTAGTGTTTTGGAGCCCAAAAATTAGGAGTTTCCGCAGGTGATCCGATACCAAGTTCCAGAGAATCGGGCTGATTCCAGAGTCTCGAGAGGAGCAGGGCGATGATCCTGAATTGGAAGAACTGGAGTTTGGGCGCAAAACTCCTGGCGAGCGCCAGCCTTGCTAGCGGCCTTGGGTTTGTGGTTGCCATGGCCCTGGTGACGGGCCGCGCGGCCACCCTGCAGACCCGAAGTGCCCAGGATTACGCCATGGCGCTGGCCAGCAAGAATGCCGAAGCCGTGGCCGCCATTCTGCAGGAGGGCCAATACGCGGCGCGCCTGGGCGCGTCCAGCTTGGAGGGGTTGAAGGCCGCCGGGGCTCCTTCGCGGGAGGTTGGCCGTCAGGTGCTCAAACGGATAACTCGGGAATCGCCGGGCCTGCTGGATATCTGGACCATCTGGGAGCCCGATGCATGGGACGGCCAGGATGCGAAGAATCGTTCAGGAAGTGCCGATGTAGACCCCAAGAGTGGTCGGTTCAACCCCATTTGGGCTCGCACTGCCACCGGGGAACTGAAGATCGATCTTGCTTTGCTCTACGACCGCTGGGGGGCCACCGGGGCTGGTGACTGGTACCACCAGCCCCGGCAGTCCGGGAAAGAAATGCTGATGGAGCCCTACTTCGATGAGGTGGACAAGAAGCAGGTGCTGATGACAACGGTTTGCGTTCCCGTCGGTCATAAACCAAACGCTCCGGGTGTCGTGGGTTCCGATATCGCCCTGGATACTTTGCAGCAACTTGTCTCTGGCCTAAGACCTTATGAGACGGGCTACGCGACCATTCTTTCCGGCAATGGGCTTGTGTTGGCGGATGGGGGTGGCCGGGCTTTGGGCAAGGGTGCTGAGGATCTCAAAGTCCCTCCACAGGCGCAGTTGCGTTCCGGGAAGGAATTCCTGGAGGAAACCCGGGATCCCAAGCTGGGTCAGGATGTCTACCGGATCGTGGTTCCCATCCGTCTGAGCCAAGTCGACCAAGCCTGGGCCTTCGTTGTGACGGTGCCCAAGGATCGGGTGCTGGCCCAGGTGGCGACCATGCGTTGGGTAGCCCTGCTGCTGGGACTGCTCTCGATCTCTGGAACGGTTGTCGTGCTGCGCTGGCTCATCCATCGGCAGGTGACCCTGCCCTTGGGTGGTGAACCCCAGCAAGCTGCCACTATCACCCGGGCCATCGCCGAGGGTGACCTTCGGCAGGAAATCTCGGTGCGCCCAGGGGACGGGACCAGCATGATCGCGGGCATGAAAGCGATGCAGGAAAGCCTGAGGGCGACGCTCGGAGATCTGAGCAGTGGGGCCGACCAAGTCGCCAGTGGCGCCACGGAATTGAGTGCAACGTCCGAAGAGATGTCCGCCACGACCCAGAGCATCGCCGAAAGCGCCGACAATCAAAGGGTGGGTGCGGAACGCATGGCGGCGGCCATGACTGAGCTGGCGGCCTCCATCCAGGAAGTCTCGACCCATGTGCAGCGGACCGAAGGTCTCGTGGAAACGGTGGTTCAGGCCACGGATTCAGGTGTGCGGGCCGAGTCTGCCACCTTAGAGGCCATGGAGGCGATTCGCGACTCGATGGAACAGATTGTTCGAGCCATCGGCGTGATCAACGACATCGCTCAGCAGACGAACCTGTTGAGTCTTAATGCGGCCATCGAGGCAGCCAAGGCCGGGGAATTTGGACGCGGCTTTGCCGTGGTCGCCGAGGAGGTTCGGAAATTAGCTGAGCGGAGCAGCGTCTCTGCCCGGGAAATAAACCAGATGATCCAGGTCTGTCGCGAGTCGGTCCAGCGGGGCACGACAACTGTCGAGGCCTCCGGTGTCGCGCTTCGAGACATTGCGGCGCGCACCGCCCAGGTTGCGTCCCTGGCTCGTGAAATCGGAGCCGCTTCCGAGGAACAATCCCGGACGGGTGGAGAGGTCGCTCGGCAGGTGGAGGAGGCCGCTTCGGATAGCATCCGCACTGCCTCCGCCACCCAAGAATTAGCCTCCACAGTTCACGAAGTCGCTCGGACAGCCTCGGGGCTTTCAGAAGTGGCCGAGCGGCTTTCGGCTGCGGCCAGCCGATTTAAGGTCTGACCTACGTATTTGAGTCGGAATAAACACTCTTGCCCTCTAGGTATTTGATCAACCCAATTCACTTAAGGAAATTTTCATGCGCGCTTATCTTTTTGCTTCTGTAATCGGTTGTTCCCTGGTTGCCCAGGCACCCGAGCCTTCGGCCCTTAAATGGCGTGGCTCGATCTGGATTTCTGGCGTTGCCCAGGATCGGCAAACCGAAGACGGCAGCGTGGCCTTTCGTCCGCTGGAAGGTGGCGAGTACGGCTTCGGTGTCGATGGCTTAACCCTGGGAGCGGATGCCAACTTGGGTGCAGGCTGGTCGGCCCGGGTCACCTTGATGGGCGGACGCATCGGCAAGCTGGTGAATCAGTTCTCCGGGGAGAGCGGAGCCCTGGCCATTCCCGAGGCGCAACTGGTGTGGACTGGGAAACAAGACAAGCTCACCATCGGCCGCATGAGCACCTACATCGGCATGGAATTCACCGATGGCGCCCAGGACATCACGGCCAGTCGCGGCCTGCTCTTTACCTACGCCGCTCCCTTTACTCAGGTGGGATTTGCCTGGCGCCATACCTTTACCAGCGCCTGGAGCACAGATGTGTTCCTCTTCAACGGCGAGGATCGGGTCCAGGATAATAACCATGGCAAAACGGTGGGTGTAGGGCTGAACTATAACCACGGCGGTGCTTCCGACAAGTTTTTCTCCCTGTCGGCCTATCGCGGAGCCGAGCAGGATGGCCTGGGTGTCAACGCCAACACCGGTGCCGAGGGGCGAAAACGGGATCGCCTTTCCGCACTTGGTCAGTGGGTGTGGGGTTCCAGCACGCTTCAAGGCGAATTTGAATACGGCCGGGAAGCTTTCCTGCCCTCTGCCATCGCAGGAACCGTGGGAACGAAAAATGTGAACGCGGATTGGATGGGGTTGGGACTCATCTACAAGCAGCAGATCAACGCGGTCTGGGCGCTCTTCGCTCGGGCTGAATATTTCAAGGATGATGCGGGGGTTCGGCTCAATGGTGATTCCACCATTGCCGCCGCGTACGGTGCCACTCTGAATGCCGATCTGAAGGCCACGAGCTTCACCCTTGGCGTCGAGCGGAAATGGGGCGCCACCTTCAGTCGCTTTGAGCTTCGTCAGGATGCTCTCAACAAGGACCTAACCGAAGGAGCAGCTGGCGATCACAAGGCCTTCCGGAATGGCACCTCGGCCACGCTTTCGTTTGGAGCCAGCTTCTAGCGTTAGTTAGCTGCGGGCGCTTTCACGGGTTCTGGCTTCACTCGGTTTAGACGTGGTTTGTAGTTGATCAGGAACTGACCCTTTTCGGCTTTGTCTGAAAAGCTGCTGCCAGCGAGAAGGAACCGAGCGGCGCCTCGGGCCTTCTCGTTGGACCAGCCTTCGAATTCCATGCGGTACAGCGCCACGAAGACTTCGGTGCGGCCAATGCCGTGATAGCAGTGGATGAGGGCCGGGCGGTTGGCGGGATCGGCCATGACCTTCAGGAAGCGATCCACCGTTTCCTCGGAAGGCACCTGCGGGGTTGGGAGATGAATGTACCGCACACCGATGGCTGCCAGGGCCGAGGCTTCGGCCTGGATGGTTCCCACCGAGGTGGTGTTGGTGCTGTCTTGGCCTTCGATGGTGGTCCTGAAATCGATGACGGATTTTAGGCCGAGGTCCTTAGCCACCTTCTGTAAGTGGTCCGGGGGCATGGCGCCGGCTTTGTAAACCTGACCTTGGGTCACAGTGCCCAGGCGGTGGCGCACATGGATATCGAAGAGATTCCAACCGCCGATCCCAACTACCAATGCGGCGGCGAGTGCCACGGCTGCCCACTTCTTGGAAATGCGGGTCTGGGACGCTGGGGTGGCAGATTGCATGGGAATTTCTCCGGTGGCCTGGACAAAGGCTGTTTCGCCCATCCTGCGAGGAAATGGCCCAGCCAGGAATAATTTTGACAGCAATGCGCCGCCCGAAGGGCAGAGTCCCATTTTGGAAAGGTTCTCGCGACCTGACCTTAAAAACCTTGCTTTGATCTGTTTTTATCGGTGTCCATCAGTATTCATCGGTGGCCAAAATTCTTTTCATTGGCTCAACCAATCTTGGTTCAAAGCAAGAAACTGAAAATTTGCCACCGATAAATAACCTGCACGGAACTTGAGCCTCTCCCGGCGAAGCCGTTTTGGCTAGCAATGCAAAGGTTTTCAAGCACCGCGCTGGCAGTCCCGATGAAACCCCGGCTACCGAAGCAAAGCTGTATCCCGGCTACTCCTATATGACAAATGGACAATTCCCAAGTGGAACCTTCCCGCACTCCCGGAATCCAAGGTCGAGTATGCCTCCATAGAATCAGTCTCTCGTGGGCATCCTTGACCCCAGACGTAGAATTTACTTCCTTCACAAATTTCAGGAGTGCCCGTGGCCCCAAGTGTGACCTCTGCTGAACTCCAAACCACGCCCACGACGATGCTCAGTCGTGAGCAGCGTATTTCCTTATTTCGTACGATCTACGCCGCACGCCGGATCGATGATCGGGAAATCGCAGGGAAACGGCAGAACAAGGTCTATTTCCAGATCAACGGGGTGGGCCATGAGGCCATCGGTGCGGCGGCGGCCATGGCCTTGAAGACGGGTCACGATTGGTTTTTTCTCTACTACCGAGACCGGGCCCTCTGCTACGGACTTGGGGTAACGGCCTACGACATGTTCCTGGGCAGCGTGGGTTCCAAGCTCGATCCCGCCACGGGGGGCCGCCAGATGCCCACCCATTGGAGCAGTTCCAAGCACCGCATTTGGTCTAGTTCTAGCCCCACAGGCAGCCAATTTCTTCAGGCCGTAGGCTGCGTGGAGGCTGTTCGGAAGGCGGAGCAAGGGGGTCTTGCGGCAGAACTTGATGCTCGACCCGACGAAATTGCCCTGGCCACCACGGGCGATGGCACCGTGAGCCAGGGGGAATTCTGGGAGGGCCTGAACAACGCCGTGAATCTCAAACTGCCCGTGCTTTTTTTGGTGCAGGACAACGGCTACGCCATTTCAACGCCCACCGAAGTGCAATATGCCGGGGCCAATGTTGCAGCACTACTCAAGGGCTGGGAGCCCCATGGTTTGTTGGTGATCGACAATGTGGATGGCTGCGATCCCATCGCCTCGTACGAAGCCATGGTTCGGGCCGCCGAGCATTGCCGGGCTCGCCGTGGGCCTGCATTGGTGCGCGCCAAGACCATCCGCCCCTATAGCCATTCCTTGTCCGACGACGAAGCCCTGTACAAAACCGCGGCTCAGCGGGCCGAGGAACAGAAGCGCGATCCGGTGGTGACCTACGCCGAAAAGCTGATCGAACTTGGCGATCTCTCCGAAAGCGCCCTGGTCGAGCTCAAGGCCGAGATTCAAATCGAGATCGATCAGGCCTGGGAGCGCGCCGAGGACGCACCGCCGCCGGACTCCGGCAGCTATTACCGCTACCTCTACAGTGAAGAGGTAGACCCGACTTCGGCAGCTTTCGACACCGAACACAGTGCCCCGGATCCCTCTGGCCCCCAGAAAACCATGATCGATCTCATCAACATCACCCTGAAGCAGGAGATGACGCGGGATCCCAAGATTCTGGTTTTTGGCGAAGACGTAGCCGATGCATCCCGGGAAGAGATCCTGACTGAGGTAAAAGGGAAGGGCGGTGTCTTCAAGGCCACTCATGGTTTGCAAAAGGCCTTCGGGAGTCATCGTGTGTACAACACGCCCCTGGCCGAGGCCACCATCATCGGCCGTGCTCTTGGCCTCGCGGGTCGCGGTTTCAAGCCCGTGGTGGAGATCCAATTCTTCGATTACATCTGGCCCGCCATGCAGCAACTTCGCGATGAATTGGCCAATTTTCGCTGGCGCTCCAACAACGACTACAAGGCTCCGATGGTAGTGCGCGTGCCCATCGGCGGCTACCTGATGGGTGGCGCCATGTATCACAGCCAAAGCGGGGAAAGCATCTTTACGCATATTCCTGGGTTGCGCGTGGTCTATCCGAGCACGGCCTTGGATGCGGCCGGATTGCTGCGCACGGCTATCCGTTCCGATGATCCGGTGCTCTTCCTTGAACCCAAGCATCTCTATCGCCAGATCCATAACAAGGGCGTGGATCCCGGCCCAGAGTTCATGATTCCCTTTGGCAAGGCGCGCACCGTGCGTGAAGGCACGAGCCTTTCGCTGATCACTTACGGCAGCACCGTGTATCGCGCCGTGCAGGCCGCGCGTCTGGCTGAGGCCGAAGGCATTGACGTGGAGATCATCGATCTGCGCACCTTAAGCCCCTACGATTGGGAAGCCATTCAGCGCACGGTGAAGAAGACCCATCGGGTCATCGTGGCTCATGAAGACGGCAAATCCTGGGGCTACGGCGCCGAGATCGCCGCTCGCATCGCCGACGAGTTGTTCTTCGAACTCGATGCGCCCGTTCGACGCGTGGGCGCCAAGGATACGTGGATTGCCTACCATCCGAATTTGGAAGATGAGATTTTGCCCCAGAGTTCGGATTTTCTGGAGGCTTTCCGAGCCATTGCGGCCGTCTAAAACGGTGTGGTGCCGGATTCCTCGGCACCACGCTAGATCATTCAAATATCAGCGGGTGGTTGGGGCAGTATTGAGCGAGTGGATCACTTTGTCGGTGATGTCGACGCGCGGCCCCGCAAGGACCACTTCCTGCAAGATGAGGTCGTAATGCTCTGCATCGAAGATCTCTTTGATGACCTTGTTGACACGCGCCACGATGCCGTAGGTTTCCTCCTCGCGCCGCTGCTTCAGGTCCTCTTTGAACTCGCGGCGCTTCCCTTGCATCTCGCGCTCCTGAACAGTCAGTTGATTCTGTCGACGGTGGATTTCGGCCTCGGCCAGGGTGGGAGCGTCCACCTCTAGTTTGTCGGTCGCGGCCTTGAGGTTGACTTCCTGGTTGTTGAGATCCTTTTCTCGCCGACTGAACTCGGCTTCCATCCGAGCCAGCGCCACCTTGGCTGGCGTAGCTTCCTTCAGCACTCGCTGGCTGTCGACGTATCCGATTTTTAACGCTTGAGCCTGGGCCGTTGCGGCAATGGCGATCATGGAACCTGCCACAGCAAGGAGCTTCAAGTGCTTGGTGATCATCGCAACGCCCTCCGAATCTTGAATTGGAAACGCCTAGAGAAGCAATGTCCGCTCGTTTGAAGGCTGCATTCCTTTTGGGTTGGATGTCGCAAGCGTACCGAGAATTCCGAGACTCCAGCAGAAGGGTAAACGTGGCTGAATGGTTCGCGTATCGATGGCATGCGACGTCTCCTGGTGCTCTTCTCGGTTTTGGTCTTAGCCCTTTGGCTTTTGGGCAGCATCGCGGTGGGTGTTTGGCTGCTGCCACCGATGTTGCTCAATGCGCCCCTGCCTGTGCGCACTGAGGCTAATCGGGAGATTGTTCGCCGGCAGTTGCTTTTGCCAGGGAATCGATGGTCTTCAACCAAACTGAGAGGCGGAGAAGGCCGTGAACTGGAAATCTGGCGACTCCATCGGGCAAATGCACGAGGTGTTGTGCTCTATCTCCACGGCTTTGGCGATGACATGTGGGGCACCATCGGTCGGGCTGCGGAACTTCCGGAATGGGATGGAGTGGGCTTTACCTTCCGGGGCCGGGATCGGCATCCTGAGGTCCCGTGCACACTGGGTGGATGGGAGCGGGCGGATGTGGCGGCGGTAGTAAAAGCTCTGGAAAAGGAAGGTGTGCCTAGGGCCAAGATCGTGATCGCCGCCTGGAGTCAGGGCGCGGGTGTGGCGCTGTTGGCGCTTTCTGATTTAGAAAAATCAGGATCGCCTTTGGGGGGTGCCTTGCTGGAATGCCCGTACGAGGACATCTACGAGGCAGCGAAGAATCATATTCGCCTTGCCTTGGGCCCTCTGGAATTCCTGGCACGACCTGCCCAGTGGATCGCGTTGCGTCGCGCTGAGAAAATCGCCGCTTTTGATGCACGGTCGGTTTCACCGGCCCAGGCCGCTGACGGTTTGCGCACGCCCATCGCGTTGGTGACTGGGGAAGCCGACCCCGAGACACCCATTGAAGGGGTGCATCGAATTGCGCGGTACCATCCCGATTTCACCTCGGTACCCGGAGCCGGTCATTGTCAGGCCAGTGGGCGATTGCCGGGTGGCTGGAAAGCATGGGCAGCAGCTCGATTGGTGAAATGGGGTTTCGAATCCCGATGAAGGGCCGCCGCCATCGGGGTTCGTGATTCACCCATTTCGGGGCCAGGGTGGCCTTTAGGTTGAATCCAAAAAATGTAAGTAATTGAAAATAAGCCAGTAAAGCCTAATGCGATATTTGGTGAAAATATTTAACTTTCTCTGCGATAAGCCGAAAATTTACGGGTGGTGGAGGCCCGTCAAGCGCCTTCAGGTGGGGGACGCAGATGAAGCCCATGGGTCTGACTTCCAAATTTATCCTGCCAGTGGGAATCGTTCTCGCTGGGGTGATCACGGCGCTGATCTGGGCCGTGGGCAGCTATCAAACACGTCAGGCTGAGCAAGGTTTTGAGAGCCATCTCAGCTCGGTCGCGGTGACCTCCCGATCCATGTTCCATGCCGCCGCCGAAGAATACTGCAAGGCCAAGGGCATGGAGTTTCACCGTGTCGGCGTGGGTTCCAAGGCCATGTCGGATTTCGAAACCTCCGCCTTTCAAGGCTTTCGTGAGGATCCCAAGCTGGAAACCAAGGTTCATAACTTTGTGGATTCCGCCGGTGATTCTCGAATGTACGTACTTGCGCCGGCCCGCTTGAAGGACGAATGCAACACCTGCCACGGGGCCTATGGTCTGGATCTATACAAGGATCGAAAGATTGGGGATTTGGTGGCGGCTTTTGGGGTCTCGGTTTCGAAGGCTGAGTTGTACCGGGACGAACGCAATATGCGTGTGGCTGGCTTGGTGATTGGGATCGGTCTGCTTGTGCTGGTGAGCGGGGTTGTTACCTATTTCGTGCGGCGAGTGATTTTGCGGCCACTGGGCGCACTTTCCGGGTCGATCATCCAGCTGGCAGGTGGGGATTTGACCGTGCGAGCCAGGGTTGGCAGCGAAGATGAAATCGGCCGATTGGCTGAGTCTTTCAATACGATGGCCTCGGAACTGAACCTGGCCCTTCGTTCGGTGGAAGAGGCTTCGGTCCAGGTTGCCTCGGGCAGTTGCGAATTGGCGGCCAGTGCCGAGCAGATGGTGCACACCGTGGAAGAGACCGCCAAGGTTGGCGAGGCGTTGCAGGGGGCGGGTCGCGGTGTGCTGGGTGCTCTGCAAAACCTGACCGGAAATGTTGAGAACATGTTTGAGCACACTCAGCGGACCGCTGAAGAAACCGCCATTGTGGTTCGAGATACGGAACAGGGTTCTTCTGCTGGACAGAGTGCGACTCGAGGCATGGGCGAAATTCAGGAGGCCACGGCCCGCATTGATCAGGCCGTTCGCGTGATCCAGGAAATCGCCCGGCAGACCAATCTGCTCTCTCTAAACGCGGCTATCGAGGCGGCCAAGGCCGGTTCCCAGGGCAAAGGCTTTGCGGTGGTGGCCGAAGAGATCCGCAAACTGGCGGAGCGCAGTGGTCACGCCGCCAAGGAAATTGAACAAATCCTGCAGCGCACTCAGGAAGCCGTTTTGGCGGGTGTCGGTAGCGTCGGTACCACACTGGCTCATTTGGAGGACGTAAAGGAGCGTATCTCCGCGGTGTCTCAGCGCATCCAGGACATGGAAGGTCTGAGCCGCGCTCAGGGCCAAACCGGCACCGAGGTGCGTCGACTTATGGATCAAACCAGTAGCCGCCTGGATCAGAATGCCGTCGCAACTCATCAACTGGATGCCACGGTTCACGAAATTACCCGCACCGCCGAGGAACTTGCCCATGTGGCCGAAGGGCTCAAGGCGTTGGTGAATCGGTTCAAGCTTTAAAGGCCGCGCCTATTTCGTTAACGCGAAGGCGAACCCGATCTTGACGCCCCGAGAGGTCCAGGTGGCCCATGGGGTATTCGGGTGGATGGAACGGTAGAGATCCAGGGCCGCGGGCAGGAGAACAGCCACACCTACCCAGCGCTCATTTACGTTCAGTCCGGAGGCCATCCCCATCGTATCTCGTTCGGGGGGGCCGCTTTTGGCGAGAGCTGCGTAGGCATAGATTAGGGAGGTCACCAAGTGAAAGGCGAAGGCGCCTTTTACAGAGGTGGGGGCGTCTTTCCATACGTGGGGATACTTTTTCAGAATGGCTTCGGCCATGCTGTGCTGCATCCAAAAGCCCGCTGCGGCGATGGCATATTCCTGCCGAGGAGTGACATTCTGGCGGTAAGTGATGGCAAAAAATGGAATTCCGGCCCCGTCCACGCGTTTGACGTAGGGATCCGTGCCGATGACCCGGTTCATGGTGTAGTGCCCGGATTCGTGCAGCACAAGACCAACGAAGGCTCCTCCAAGGAAGGCTGGAATTTCCTTGAATTCCCAGGAGGCCTTGGGCAGTGCGAGGCGTGGCGGGGGCTCGGTGTTGGGCTCCTGAATCTCCGTGTTTTGGGCGGCTAAAATGCCGCTTAGAACCAGAAACAGGAGGGAGCGCATTAGCTCAGCGCAGTTTGGGCAGCGGCGACGACCTTCTCCACCGTGAGACCGAACTTCTCAAATAGGATTTCCGCTGGGGCACTGGCGCCGAAGTGATCGAGGCCAATGCAGGTGGAAGCATAGCGCTGCCAACCCGTGGTGATGCCCGCTTCGATGGAGACTCGTGCTTGGATGGCGGGGGGCAGCACAGCTTCGCGGTAGCTCTTGGGCTGGGCTTCGAAGAGTTCCCAACTGGGCATCGAAACCACACGTGTTGCAATGCCCTGGGCTTCCAAGACCTTGCGGGCTTCTACGGCCAAGTGAACCTCCGAACCGCTACCGATCAGGATGAGCTTGGGTGAGGCGCTGCCTTCTTCCAGTATGTAGGCGCCCTTGACGGCCTGGGCGGCCTTGGTGGCGTCCAACACGGGCAGTTTCTGGCGCGTGAGGGCTAGGCCTACGGGGCCTTGATGGGTCATGGCGACCTTCCAGGCGGCCACGGTTTCATTGGCGTCGGCGGGGCGCAGCATGGTCATGCCGGGGATCATGCGAAGCGTCATGACCTGTTCGATGGGCTGGTGCGTGGGGCCGTCTTCGCCCACGCCAATGCTGTCATGGGTCCAAACATAGGTGACGGGCTGCTTCATTAACGATGCCAACCGCACGCTGGGGCGCATGTAATCACTAAAGATCAGGAAGGTGGCGCCGAAGGCACGCAGGCCGCCGTGCAGGGTCATGCCGTTGAGTACGGCACCCATGGCGTGTTCGCGAATGCCGAAGTGGAAATTGCGACCGGCTTCGGTGGCAGTGAAGGTGCCACCGCCCTTGAGATCCGTGTTGTTGGAAGGAGCGAGATCCGCGCTGCCGCCGATGAGGTTGGGGATGACGGAAGCGAGGGCATTGAGCGCCTTGCCGCTGGCTTCGCGAGTGGCAGCGCTTTCGGTGGTGGGGTACACCGGCAGTCCGGCGTCCCAGTTCGCGGGCAATTCGCCCTTGAGGAAAGCCTCGAATTCCGTGGCGAGTTCAGGGAAGGTCGAACGATAAGCCGCGAACCGCCCGTTCCATTCCACTTCGTCCTGGGCGCCTTGGGTCTGGCACTGCCGCCAATGTTCCAGCGCTTCCGTAGGCACCGCAAAATTGACTTCGGGATCGAAACCAAGGATCTGTTTGGTGGCCTTGATTTCACCTTCGCCCAGCGGCGCGCCATGAGCGTTGTGGGTGTTCTTCTTGGTGGGCGCGGGCCAGCCGATGATGGTGCGGCAATCGATGAGGGTGGGTTTGCCGCAGGGCTCTTGGGCCTGCTGATAGGCGCGCTGCAAGGCCGAGAGATCTTCGCCATCTTCCACCTTCAATACGCGCCACCCCTGGGCTTCAAAGCGCTTGGGCACATCTTCTGTGAAGGCCAGATCCGTGCTGCCTTCGATGGTGATCTTGTTGTTATCCCAAAGCACCACGAGCTTATCGAGCTTCAGATGCCCGGCCAGACTGGCGGCTTCATAGGCGATGCCTTCCATCAGGCAACCGTCACCGGCAAACGCGTAGGTGCGGTGGTTCACGATTTCAAAGCCAGGGCGATTGAAACGTGCGGCCAGCCAACGCTCGGCGATGGCCATGCCCACGGCGTTGCCGATTCCTTGTCCCAGCGGCCCAGTCGTGGTTTCAATACCCGCGGTATGGCCGAATTCGGGATGACCCGGCGTGAGTGAACCCCACTGGCGGAAGTTCTTAATATCTTCGAGTTCCAGCCCGTAGCCGGCGAGGTAAAGCAGGCTGTAGATCAGCATGGAGGCATGGCCGCAGCTGAGAATGAAACGATCGCGGTTGGCCCAGGTGGGGTTGACCGGATTGTGCTTCAGGAACTGGGTCCACAGCACGTAGGCGGCGGGAGCCTGCGCCATGGGCGTGCCGGGATGTCCGCTGTTGGCCTTCTGCACGGCGTCCATGCTGAGGCAACGGACGGTGTCGATGCAGAGCTTGTCAATGCTGGTGGCGGATGGAGTCACGAATCACCTCGGAATCTTCCATTCTCCCAAAAGGAGGGGCGGCATGGGGTCACGGATTTTCAATCAGGCATTCAAGTGGTTCAAAACCCACCGCGCCACAGGAATCGAAAGCCCGTTTCCCAGTAATTTGTAGCGTTTATCCAGGGGTAAGCCTTCGGGAAACTGGAAGCCCTCCGGCAGACCCAGGAGCCGAGCCACCTCGGAAGGCGAGAAACGTCGGATGCCTTTTTCGGTCACGAGAAACGAGCCGCTGCCCACCAGACGCCGCCCATATCCGCCGATGAAGCACGCCGTTCGAAAACCAGCCGCCCGCACCAGATCCAATCCTGGCTTGTGCTTGGCGAGGACTGCTTCGGTCAGATAGAGCGAAGAATCCTCCCTTTGATCCAGGTAGGAGGCGACGGGCATCGGATTGAATTCGGGCCTCGGTGGGCATGCGAGAGGATTCTGTGAGGCCACCAGGAAGAAGCGGGGGCGCTGATTGGGAATGCCGAAATGGCTGGGGCAGAGGCAATGTTCGGCCCGGTGGAAACCGTGGGAATCCAGAATTTTCACCAGCCGCAGATGAGCATCACTGTTCTGAAAGCCTTCTACATTCTCCAATACCAAGGACACGGGTGGATGCAGGTCCAGGATCTCTAAAAGGTGGAGAAAGGCGCGAGAGCGCGGATCTTCCAGGCCTTGATGGTTTCCCATGCGGCAAAAAGGCTGGCACGGCGGGCTCATCAGCCACGTGTCGGCCTGGTGCTCCAGGAGGCGTTCGGCGGGCAGATTGGCCAGTTCCTTGGCGGAGGGGCGCAGGCCATGATTCAGCTCATAGGTGGCGTTGGCGGCAGGATTGATATCGAAGGCGGCAACGATGTTGGCTTTTTCGGGCAAGGCGAAATGCCACCCGCCCACGCCACTGAACAGTTCCAGACCTCGCATCCTCAAGACCGCAGTGCGGGGTCAGGAAGGAGCTTTTCGAATTCGCGCCGAAGTTGACCCGCGCATTCAGGGCAAATGCCATGGGTAAATTCGGCATCGGAGCGCTTCTCGATGTAGCTTTCCACCTGAGTCCAATAGCCACCATCCTCACGGATCTTTTTGCAGTGCCCACACATGGGGATCAGGCCCCGCAGGATGCGGACACTTTCGAGAGCCTCCTGCAGTTTTTGAGAAATCAGCTTCTGGCGTTCGGCAAGGCGGGCGTCTCGCACGCGCAGCCGTGCTTGCATCCAGGAAAGCCGACTGACGATGCCATGCAGGGCCAGGGAGACGAGACAGGCCGAGAGAAGGCCCAGGCTCCAGTGCAGCAGATCGCCCTTGGGCTGGATCACCAGGATGCCGACGACCCAACTGGCAAGGCAGGAACCTAAAATAACCAGGTGCAATTTTAGTTGGGGTGAGACCACGCTGGCAGCGGCAATGACGAGCATTAGATCGCTGGTGAGTTCCAACCGACCGGTCAGACCCACGAGAAAGAGATGGTTGGCCGTGGGGGTCAACAGGCATGTGATGGCGATGAGCGACCAGTGTCGGGGCAGGATCCAGTTCTTGAAAATGCCCAGAGAACTGCCTAGGAAAACGGCGGCAGTCAGCAGATTAGGGAGAACCATCATCAAGCCCACTCCCGGTTGCTGGGCTACGAAGTGGATAGGTATCAGCAGAAGGTAGTAGGTGCCTAGGACGGCTGCTGCGGTGCGATAGCCCCGGAGGTAGAGCCCCAAGACCTCGTAGTAAATTTCATCTCTGGATTGAAGCGACACGTCCTCGGCCTTTCCAGGGTCATCGCCAAAGGGCGATATCATAAAAATACCATTTCATGGAGAAGACGTACAGCAAAAGGCGGAGCCAAATCGGCCCCGCCTCAGGGTTTGGATCAAAATTTAGTTACCTTTGATGTCCCGAGCCAAATCGGCCTTGGCGTTTTCGCCAATGAGCTTGAGGCCGTAGGCGTCCTGGAGCACCTTGAAGACATTGGGGGTGATCCACGCGGGAGCGGCGGGGCCCACGGCGATGTTCTTGACGCCAAGATGGAGCAAAGTCAGCAGCACGGCCACGGCCTTTTGTTCGAACCAGGACAGCACGATGGTGAGCGGCAGATCATTCACACCGCACTTGAAGGCACCGGCGAGACCCACGGCCACTTGGATGGCGCCATAGGCGTTGTTGCACTGGCCCATATCGAGCAGACGGGGCAGGCCCAGCAGCGTGCCGTAATCGTGGCCCATGATGCGGAACTTGCCGCAGCCCAGGGTCAGCACGAAGGAACTCTGGGGCGTGTTGGCGGCGTAATCGGTGTAGTAGTTGCGGCCGGGCTCGGCACCATCGCAACCGCCGATTACGAAGAAGCGTGTGATATCGCCCTTCTTGACGGCTTCAACGATGGCGGGAGCGGCGTTCAAGATCACGCTGTGGTGGAAGCCCACGGGGATTTTGCCAAAGTCGCGGGCTTCGAGGGCACCGAGTTCGCGCGCGCGCTTGATGACGGCGCTGAAATCATCCGTAGTCAAGCGAGTCACATCGGGAGCGGCGGTGGTGCGATTGGAGAACATGCGATCGGCATAGGACTTTTTGGGCTCCATGATGCAGTTGGTGGTGACCATGACGGCGCCGCCAAAGGCTTCAAATTCGTTGCGCTGCAACTGCCAGGCGCCGCCGAAGTGACCGGCCAGATTGGGGTGATTGGCGAGCTTGGGATACATGAAGGCGGGCAGCATTTCGCCGTGGGTGTAGACCAGCACATCGGTGCCTTCGACCTGCTTGAGCAAATTCCAGATATCGAGCATGTCGTGACCACTGACGAGGATGCCTGGCTGGGCCTTGGTGCCACACCAGACTTCCTTCACTGCAGGCTGGCCGAAGTGTTCGACATGGGCTTCATCCAGCATTTCCATTACGCGCAGGTTCTGTTTGCCGCACTCGAGGACCAGTTCCAGCATGCTGGGGATGTCGAAGTTCACGTTGGTCATGGTGGCGAAGAGGGCTTCTTCCATGAAGGCATTCACGCCCTCATCGGACTTGCCCAAGCGCCGGGCGTGGTGAGCGTAGGCGGCCATGCCCTTAACGCCATAGAGCAGCGTTTCTTGGAGGCTCTGGACGTCTTCGTCTTTGCCGCACACACCGTAATCGCCGGTGCAACCCGTGCCGCACGCGGCCTGTTCACACTGATTGCAAAACATGATTCCTCCTGAGTGGGCCCCCCGAAGAGGGACAGTTCCAATCAGGAGATTCCGGTCGAAAGGCGAGGCTCACCTTGACGGATATCAAGGGGTGGTGCGGCTGTGATTTACATCACTTGGCGCGATCTAGATGTGCGCGGCACTTGCTTTCACAAAGGCCGTGAACAAAGGATGAGGCGCCAAGGGCTTGGACTTGAATTCGGGGTGGAATTGGCAGCCTAAGAAATATGGGTGATCGGCGATTTCGACGATTTCCACGAAGGTGCCATCGGGGCTGAGGCCGGTGAAGACAAGGCCTTTGGCTTCCAGAGGGCCACGGAATTCCGCCTGGTTGAATTCGTAGCGATGACGGTGGCGCTCACTGATTTGAGTGCTGCCATAGGCCGTGTGGGCGAAGCTGCCTTCGTTGATCACACACGGGTACGCGCCCAGGCGCATGGTTCCGCCTAGTTCCTCCACGTCCACCAATTCCCGCAGCTTGAAAATGACGCGGTGTCTTGGATTCTCTTCGAATTCGGTGCTGTCGGCGCCTTCCAGCTTCGCAACGTGACGGGCAAATTCCACGCTGGCCATCTGCATCCCGAGGCAGATGCCGAAAAACGGCACTTTGTTTTCGCGGGCGTATTGGATTGCCAAGATCATGCCCTGGGTGCCTCGCACGCCGAATCCGCCGGGTACCAGCACGCCATGGCAATCACCGAGATGCGCGGCTGCGCCGTCGGTCTCAATAGCTTCGCCTTCGATCCATTTGAGATCGACCTGGACCTCCAGGCCGTAACCAGCGTGATGCATGGCCTCGGTCAAGCTCTTATAGCTCTCCTTGAACTCCACGTACTTGCCCACTACTCCGATGCGCACACTGCCCTTGGGGTTGCGGATGCGGTGCAATAGATTTTGCCAACGGCTGAGATCCGGCTTGGCTTCGGGCAGGTTCAGAAGGGCAGCAACCTTGGTATCCAAGCCTTCTTCGTGGAGGTTCATGGGCACTTGGTAGATGGTGTCCGCATCTCGGCAACTAAAGACCGCATCCTGCGTCACCGAGCAGAAGAGGGCAATCTTGTCCTTGAGGGCACGGGGAATATCTTGTTCGGCTCGGCAGACCAGCACATCGGGCTGAATGCCCAGGGCCCGCAGTTCCTTCACGCTGTGCTGAGTGGGCTTGGACTTGAGTTCGCCCGCAGCCTTGATATAGGGCACGTAGGTCAGGTGCATATTGATGGCATTGCCCAGGCCGACTTCGATGCGGAACTGTCGGATGGCTTCAAGAAACGGCTGGCTTTCGATATCGCCCACGGTGCCGCCGATTTCGACGATGACGACGTCCACATCCTTGGCGACTTTTTTGGCTGCGCCTTTTATCTCGTCTGTGATGTGAGGAATGACCTGCACGGTTTTGCCCAAATAATCTCCACGCCGTTCCTTTTGGATCACCGTGTTGTAGATGCGGCCCGAGGAAATGGTGTGGTTTTGACTCGTTGGCACGGAGGTAAAGCGCTCGTAGTGGCCTAGATCCAGATCCGTTTCCGCACCGTCATCCGTGACGAATACTTCGCCATGCTGAAAGGGCGACATGGTGCCGGGATCCACGTTGAGGTAAGGATCCATTTTCATCAGCGTGACCTTCAGGCCGCGGGCTTCCAGCAAGGCCCCGAGCGATGCCGCTGCAATGCCTTTGCCAAGGCTGGAAAGCACACCACCGGTTACGAAAATGAATTTGGTCATCGCTCACTCCTTTGCAGCTTTTTCCGTGACGTTCGAAACATTACATTTCCTCCGGAGCCTTGATCCCCATGAGGAACAACCCTTGGCGCAGCGCGCGGGCCGTGGCGACGCAAAGTGCAAGGCGAGCGTCACGAACTTCAGGGCTATTCTCGGCCCAGAGAATGGGACAGTTCGTATAGAAGCCCGAGAAAGCTTTGGCGATGGAAAGCAGCTGCCGCGCCAAGGCGGTGGCCATGTTTTCGCGCTGGACGGTGCGGATGGCCTCGGGCAATCCGGCCAATTCGAATAGGAGGTTTTGGGCCGGAACGTCCTCAAGGCCACTCAAGGATGAGGGAATCTCTGCGGCTCGGTAGGGAAGGGCTGCTATGGCCGCTGTTGGGGTTTCGGTGGGTCGCGCCTTTTCAACCC
>JFJP01038321.1_pt1 | contig 18170 bp, 7 predicted proteins | sample 431651 | NCBI WGS metagenome assembly JFJP01 (sample SAMN02602958, study PRJNA72255) | Microbial mat metagenome, whole genome shotgun sequencing project. | biome: fresh water; feature: sink hole; material: water; isolation source: purple microbial (photo- and chemosynthetic) mats found in...
TGGCCCATGGACTAGTGATATCAAACCCATCAGCTTCAGAAATAAACAAATCCCAGTCAATTTCATCACCTCCGTTTACTACAACATCAACTGTATCATCAATATATGTGAAATAGGTGCCAACATTAACCTTTACCTCTTTAATTTCCTCTACCTTAACATCCTGATCCCAGTAAACATCAATATTTAAAGTATCTGAAACAAAATTGGAAACTGTGACATTTACAATTGGATTAACAACACTAGGATTCAGCAGATACCTGTCGGCGATTCCAAATATACCAATCTCAATACCTCCGGCTTCAGCGTTATCATTGGACCAGTCCCGCAGAAATACAATCTTCAAAGTGGCTTCTGTTGTATAAGGAGAAACAACACCTTTAATGATTTCAATGTCATCCTCATCTATAGTTCCGGAAACGATCCTTGCATTAAAAGTCATGGCCCTGTCAAGCATCTTATTGGTAGTGATGGTATATACCACTGTATCGCCTTCAGCTATAGCGCTATAACTTTCCGCAGGTGTGAATGTAGCTACTACATTTTCACTGGGACTTACAATTGGACTAACATCCTGATCAGCAGTATTACACGAAGCAATACCAGCTACCAGGAGAGCAAGTCCGATTAATCTATATAAAAAATATTTTTTCATCATAATTTTTTTAATAATTTATAACATTATTAACTATTTCGATACAGGGGTATATACCGCCTTATACTCTACATTACCGGCTGCAAACCAGATAGTGTAATAAAGTGTAAGTACGCCTGTTGCAGGATCAGCCTCGCCAAGCTTATGCCCAAATACTTCATTTGAGTAAATATTAGCCAAACCCTGTCCTCCCGGAACTGAAAGCACATTACATGCATTGTTAAACACATAACCATAAGTTGCACTTAAAGGAGGATTCCATGTTCCAACTCTTTGGGTTAAGTATTGCTCAATACCAATTTTTGTAATTGTCTCAGTCCATTCTCTATAACCTCCAGAACTACTTGTTGTAACCACATTATAGACACCCTGGAATTCTGAGAAGCAGGCAAAATTTACGGTCATTGCCAGTTGTTTGCCATTATTGGTAACCTTAGGATCGCCGGTAGCGGTACTGGCATTCAGTATCAGAACAGGTGATTCATCAAGAGGTGTTACGATTCCAACAGTTGTCATGGAAACATCAAGGGTATTAAGATAATTATTGGCTTTAGTAAGTGAAACAACCGGATTATCGATCCTGTAATGAGTACCTTCCACTGCAGTTGATGCAGGGTCAACAGTTACGGTTAAGGTGATATCGCTTGTCAGATCAGTTACTGTCGGACCTACAATTTTTACTTTCATTTTGAAAGTATATTCAGTACCATCAGCAATACCTGAAACCAGTGTTTTATTCAGTTCAAATCCGGCCAGGTTTATCCCGTCATCATTAAGATCGTAACGAGTCTCGTCTTCAACCAAACATGAGTGAAATGTCCCCAGTGCCAGGATTAAGATTAAAATATATTTCAATGTTTTCATAATTATATCTTTTTAAAATTAGTTAGCCCAGAACACTTTGCTGGTGAATGCATTTGGCTGTGCAGGTACGTTTGCACCATTTGAGGATAACTCACCTGCTACATAGAATAACCTTACAGGTCTGTCTGGTGTTGATGCCAGCAAAGAAACCGGAAGCCCTGAAGGAAAACCAGTTCTGGAATAGTCGAACCATGACTGTTCAGCTGTGAGTCCGTTAGTAGCAATCCACTTCTGTGTAATGATAGCTTCAACTTTATCTGTTGCTGAGCTCCATCCAACTAATCCCTGGGAATAATATGCAACTGCCTTCTCAGCGGTTGATCCTAAGGTAACGAATGAAGCAGTAATTCCTTTTTCATACAAAGCCTGGCCACCGTCAGCTACAGTAATGAAGCCTTTATTAGCAGCTTCAGCCTGGTTGAAATAGTTCTCTGCAAGCGTGAAGATGATAGCGCTCTGGTCAGCAGTCTTGAGAATGCCGGGGCCCATATTCGAAACTTTTTCAGGAACAAGAGCATCCACAACTGGAGTATCATAATCAAGAAGTCCCTGTGGAACACCCAGATGTCCATCTTTTGGTTTTTCATATAACCTGTTTAGCCTGGCAGTGTCATTGGTAGATGTAAGGTAAGCGATTATATAATCTGAGGCGCATGTTGCTTTGCCAGTCATTGTCTGGGTACCTGAAGCATCCCATCCAAGAAAATCCCAGATAACATTCTGTTTACCTTCTTCCTTAGCAATAAAACCAGGGTTTACAGCAACATTCTGGGTCATGAATCCTGAACCTTCAGAAGTTATTACACCCATTTCTGTTGTAATATATGAAGCTCTTCCTGCCATATCGGACTGGCGGACAAGGATCCTCAGCTTAACTGTGTTTGCAAATTGTACCCATTTATCCATGTCCCCAGCGAACATAGCATCATCCGTAGATGGCTCATCCTGATCAGTAGCATTTTTAATAAGTGCAATTGCTGCAGTAAGTTTAACAATCAAATCTTCATATATACCCTGTGCTCCATCATATTTAGGAGTAGGGTTGAGGCTTCTTCCGAGAGCTTCTGTATAAGGTACATCACCGTAGCAATCAACAAGAATCTGATAATGATATGCTTTCATTATCATACTGATAGCTTTATAGTAATCGTACTTGGGATCCTCAAGGTTATTAAGAATTTCATACTGTTTCAGGGCCGTTGAGTAAGTATCGTTAAATATACCCTGATAAAATGAAGATGTGACAAGATATTTAAATTCATCAGGATACCAGGCATATCCATCACTCTGGCTCCAGTTGTACATCATCATATTTCCAAGATGATTTAATCTTCTGTCGCCCTGAACAACTCTGGCTGTATAAAGTTGTGCTACAGGCAGAATAAGATCCGGTGTTACCGCAGTTGGATTATTAGGATCGGTGTTAACATCCAGATAATCTTCACTACAAGATGCTGCCAGTCCTAAAACCATCAGCAATATTGCGAATTTTATAATGTTTTTCATATTCTACTTAGTTTTAAAATTCTACGTTTATGTTTACACCAAACGATCTTGTCGGGGGTGACTGGAAATAACCTCCAACACCAACTGAGTTATCATTAGTGTTATTAAATTCAGGGTCAGAAAATGCGTTTTCAGCAGGAAGTAAGGTATAAAGGTTTCTTGCGATAAAACCAATCGTAACTTTCTGCAGTGGAGTCTGGCTCAGGATAGTCTTAGGAAGGGTATAGTTCAATGCAAGTTCTCTTATTTTGAAAGCTGTTGCATCTCTTACATAATTTTCCTTAACATCATTATATACATCGGTCCAGTAACTCTGGCGTCCTCCTGAAACAGGAATATTTGTATTTAATTCATAAACACCGTCACTTACTTCAATTACCGAGTTAGGAACTACGAAGTCCTGCCTGTTTGCAGAGACACTCTCCATTGATCGTCCGGTAAATTCCATTGCATCGGAACCCTGTGCATAGAATACATGACCTGTTCTGTAATCGATAGTAGTAGACAAAGCAAATCCTTTGAATTTCATTGCACTGTTTAAGCCCAGTATATAATCAGGAGTTGTTTTTCCAAGGCTTTTAAGTTCAGCTACTGTTTTTGGGTAACCACTTGCAGGATCGATAACTATTCTTCCCTGGGGATCTCTCTCATAAGTGTTAGCCTTGATCTGTGGGAATGCTTCGCCTTTAACAGCATAGATACCCCACTGACCTGTTGTTCTGAGAGCAATCTCATCCAGGCCTTCCTTGATCTCTTTAACGATTGTCTCGTTGGTTGTATAGTTTACACTCATATCCCATGTGAAATCGCCCACTTTAACTACCTGGCCCCCAAGAGTAAGTTCAAATCCTTTTCCCTGCAATTCACCGATATTGGTAAGGAAAGCTGTTGCAGCAGAAGCAATTGAAGGAGTGGTGTTCGTGATAAGATCTGTTGTTTTGGTAACGAAGTAAGATGCATCAATGAATAATCTCGACTTTAAGAATCCAAGATTCATACCAACCTCAGTTGTATTGAGCTTTTCTTTCTTAATGTTAGCATCTACTGTAGTTCCACTCAGGAAGAATCCATTTGTTGAACCAAACGGGAATCCACTTGCTTTGCTGTAAGTCTCATTCAGGCGATAAGCCTCAAGGTCGTTATAAACAGTTGAATTTGACAGTGTTACTTTAGCAAATGAGAGGATCTCATTATTCTTCAGCGATTCGATAGCATCGGTAGCTACAAATGAAAGACCAACCGATGGGTAGAAATAGCTGTTATTGCCTGGCCCGAGTGTTGAGGTCCAGTCATTTCTTCCTGAAAAGTTAAGGAAAACAAAATTGTTATACCCTAAGGTGAAATCACCGAAGAAACCGTAGTTAATATACTCTCTGGCATCAGCAGTAACTTCAGGACTACCTGTACCATTTGAAATATCATAAAAATCGGGTATACTTAAATTATTTGCTCTGATTTCGCTATCCCTGTAATTATGAGTAAGGTTTGTAGCTCCCAGGATAGCTTTCAAAGTAAATGATTCGTAAAAATTAAAGTTCGATGATAACAGTACGTCAGAAACATACTCTGATTGCTGGAACTCAGAATCTTCAACAAAAGAAGATACTGCACCGGCAGCAGGCTGCAGATCGGGATCATATGTCTGTGCAGCTCGCCAGTTCTTACCGCTTCCCCAAACATTATTAGCTGCTACCCTTGCGGTTAAGTTCAACCAGTCAAGGATGTCGTATGATATCTGGAAGTTGGCATTTAACCTGCTTGTTCCCCTGTCGTCTCTGTTTGTGCCAATTGCCCACCATGGAGACTGGTAATATGCGTTGTAATAACCATCAGGTGTTGAATACTTATCAGTTTTCCAATTCTTGTAAGTTGACAATGGAATATTAGCTGAAGTGTTCAGAAGGAACCAGTATAATGGTCTGTCCTGGTCACCAATTGTTTCACCTACTTCACTTGTTTTATCTGTAAAGAAACTTGAGCTGACTGATAACTCAACTTTTCCAACTTTCTTACTTGCGTTTACCCTGAAGGTATTTCTCTGATATGTATCATCGAGAACAATACCGTTAGCTCTCTGGTCGCCTACTGACAGATAGAATTTACTGCTCTCGTTGCTTCCGCTGAGGTAGAAGGTGTTGTTCAGGTTATTACCTGTCTGGAAGAAATCAAGAAGGTTATTCTTTACAGGAGCATAAGGTACTTCCTGGAAAGATCCATCGGGGAATGTTGGTCCGATCTGACGTAAGGTACCGTCGAAACGGGGACCCCAGTTTGTATTCTCAACTGCATCATAAGCACCTTCCCATCCTGTTCCGTATTCGCTCTGGAATTTAGGCATGTAAGCAACTTTCTCAGCTGTATAAGCGGTAATTAAACCTACAGTGAATTTTTTTCCTGCCTCGCCTCTTTTTGTAGAAACAATAATAGCACCGTTACCAGCTCTTGAACCATACAATGCAGCTGCTGTTGCACCTTTAAGAATGCTCACATCAGCAATGTCATTCGGGTTAAGATCATCAAAAGCTGCAAGTGATGATATACCACCATCAATTACAACAAGTGCCTGGTTAGAAGAAGAGATTGATCTGAAACCTCTTAAAGTAATCTGGGTTGTTGGGTTAACGCTGTTATCCTGAACGTTAATCTGCAATCCGGCAACTTTACCAGCCAGACCCTCTGCGGCCCGTGTTGGTTGTGCTGCTGCCAGGTCTTCGCTACCAAGCTTTTGAGTCTGGTAAGTTACTTCGCGTTTTTCACGTTTAATACCTAACGCAGTAACAATAACTTCATTCAAACCGACTAGTTCTGATTCCAGAATACCGTCGATAACTGTCCTCCCAGCAATCTCAACTTCCTGTGATTTCATCCCGATATAGGTGAAAATCAAAGTAGTAGCAGTTGTTGGTACTGTAATAGAGTACTTCCCGTCAGCATCTGTTATTGCACCAATGGTGGTGCCTTTTACAACAACAGTAACACCGGGAATAGGTCCCTCATCCTCTACGGCAGAGGTGACCGTACCTGTAATCACTATTGTTTGTGCCAATAAAGTGTAGCCACTTACAAACACAAACAAAACAATCAGCAGAAATAATTTCTTCATACGAATTAGTTTTAGGTTTTAATTTAACCTGCCAAATATATGGGTTCTTAATTAAATATCCAAACTAAAAAATATATTTATACTTAGATTAAACAGGAAGGATGCATCACGTTTAAATTGTAGGGACGCATCGGGTTTAAACAGTAGGGACGCATCGCGATGCGTCCCTACAATAAATTTATAATTTATTTGTTATGATTTGTTTTTCAACCTATTATAATATCCATAAAATAAGGATATTGTTTCAATTCCCCTGATAAAATTCAGAACAGGATAGTTTTCGTTTGGAGAATGTATTGCATCAGTGTCGAGTCCGAATCCTAATAAAATTGATTTGGTGCCAAGAACTTTTTCAAATGTTGCCACAATAGGTATACTGCCACCGCTTCGTACCGGTATGGGTTTTTTGTTGAACACATCTTCAACAGAAAGACTGGCTGCTTTATACTCATAAGTATCAATGGGACTGACATATGCTTCTCCTCCATGAAGATATTCTGCTTTTACTTTTACTCCTGCCGGGGCAATTGATATAAAATATTTTTCAAAAAGGCTGGCAATCTTCTCAGCATTCTGATAAGGAACAAGCCTCATGGAGATTTTCGCATAAGCTTTTGAAGGAAGAATGGTCTTTGCCCCTTCTCCGGTATATCCTCCCCATATCCCGTTAACATCGAGTGTGGGCCGGATGCCAATTCTTTCAAGATCAGTATAGCCCGTTTCTCCGTTTAATTCTGATACTCCTATCGATTTCATAAAAGTATCTTTAACAAATGGTCTCTTCGCCATTTCCGCTCTCTCCTCCCTGCTGCATTCCTTAACATCATCATAGAAACCGGGAATTGTGATCCGGCAATTTTTATCTTTAAGTGATGCTATCATTTCGCATAGTATATTGCATGGATTGACAACAGCTCCGCCATAGAGACCTGAGTGAAGATCGCGGTCAGGACCAGCCACTTCAACCTGCATATAAGATAATCCGCGAAGGCCCGATGTGATAGAAGGAATATCCTGAGCTACCATTGTTGTATCTGAGATCAGAATAACATCAGCAGCAAGCATCTCTTTATGATCAATACAGAATTTCTCAAGGTTAACAGAACCTACTTCCTCTTCACCTTCAATCATAAATTTTACATTACACGAAAGAGTGTTGGTATTATTCAGTAGTTCAAATGCTTTCAAATGCATAAATAGCTGCCCTTTATCATCATCTGCACCACGGCCCCAGATCTTTCCATCTTTTATTACGGGTTCAAAAGGCTCTGTTTTCCATAATTCAAATGGTTCAGCCGGCTGCACATCATAATGTCCATAGACCAGAACAGTTGGAAGGTCAGCAGAAATTATCTTTTCACCATAAAGAACAGGATGTCCTTCAGTTGGATATATCTCTGCCCTGCCTGCACCTGCTTTTAAGAGTGAATCTTTGAGCCAGTTTGCAGCTCTTAGCATATCCCCCCTGTTTTCCTCTTTCGCACTCACAGAGGGTATACGAATTAGTTCAAAGAGTTCTTCAAGGAACCTGTCCTTATTTTCGGCAATGTACTGTCTGATTGTTTCCATATCTAGTTTTTACCCCTAAATCCCCCAAGGGGGACTTTAAATTCGTTCAATAATATAACTTTTTAATATCCTGTAACTTTAAGCCCCCCCTGGGGGGTTTGGGGGTAAATTTTGGTCGGATTTATGCAATCTAGTCTTTCTGAGCTCCATCGCGGCAATGCATAACTCTTTGTACATCCCTTCTCCAAATGCCCTTATTAAAGGATCTTTCAGAAATTCATATACATAAATACCCTCTTTTTCTCCTTTTTTCCTGGCGAAAGAACATATTTCAAGTTCTTCATAGTTAACAGCCCTGAAATCGGAAAAATATTTAACCCTGGCAGGAAACAGATGGCACGACAGTGGCTTCTGGAATTTGATCTTGCCATCTGCCCATGCCTTCTCAATACCACACAAATATATCCCATCTTTTAGAATAGTATATGCGCACTCTTCATTTGCAATAAGGGGGGTTACTCTTTCATTTTCGAAATCGGTTATGCTTCTTCCCTGCTTTTCAATTTCAGCAATCCCCTCGGGTCTTAGATAAGGTTTAACATCACTCCATACCTCTTCAAGAATATGTGCCTCATTTGCACTTAACGGTGCACCAGAGTCACCATACCGGCAACAATTACCATGGCACGCAGAAAGATCGCATCTGAATCTCTTTTCCAGAATATCAAAACTGAATATTGTATCGTCGATACGAAGCATAAAGTATACAAAAATAGATTCTCACTCTTACTTAAGACCCCCCAACCCCCCTGAATAGGTTTTCTATCTCTTACTTAGAACCCCCCAACCCCCCTGAAAGGGGGGCAAATATTCTATATTTAATTGTAAATCAAATAAATATCTCAATTTTATCCCCCTTTTAGGGGGAAGACCGCGAAGCGGTCAGGGGGTACTAATCCCATAACAAAACCCCCTTATATGCCAATAAACGCGAAGCGGTCAGGGGGTACTGCTCCCATAACAAAATCCCCTTATATGCCAATAAACGCGAAGCGGTCAGGGGGTACTAATCCCAAAACAAAACCCCCTTATATGCCGTTAAACCAGAACCTTCCCTGTCATATCCTTCGGTATTGCTACTCCCATTATCTTCAGTAATGTTGGTGCCACGTCCGCCAGAATGCCCTCATTAATCTTTTTATAATCATCGCTCACCAGGATGCATGGCACCGGATTAAGTGAATGAGCAGTATTTGGCGACCCATCTTTATTCATGGCATAATCTGCGTTTCCATGATCTGCGATTATCAGCACATCATATTCAAATTTACGTGCCACCCTGATAACTTCACCGGCACACTCGTCAACAGTTATTATCGCTTTTTTAATTGCTTCATATACTCCGGTATGACCAACCATGTCTCCATTTGCAAAATTGAGGCAGATAAAGTCATACTTCCCTGTTTCAATGGCTGCAATAACAGCATCTTTCACTCCATGTGCACTCATCTCTGGTTGCAGGTCATAGGTTGCAACCTTAGGAGATGGTATCATTATTCTCTCTTCGTTTTTAAATATTTCCTCTCTGCCGCCGGAGAAAAAGAATGTAACGTGAGCATATTTCTCAGTCTCTGCAATTCTTAGCTGGTGTCTCCCGGCTCCTGCAAGTACTTCTCCAATTGTATTATCAGCGTTTTCTTTTGGATAAATAACATGAAGACCCTGGAAATTAGCATCATAAGGAGTCATAGTACAATAGTATAATGGAATGGTCTTCATCCCATTCTCAGGCATATCTTTCTGAGTAAGCGCTATTGTCAGCTCTTTAGCTCTGTCATTTCTGAAATTAAAAAATACAATTACATCTCCCTCCTGAATCGTTCCAATAGCTTTCCCGGATTTATCAGAAATAAATATGGGGTTCATAAATTCATCCGTAATTCCCCTGTTATATGATTCCTGCATAGAATCAATAATATCTTCTGAAGCAGACCCTACTCCATTCACTATCAGATCATATGCCTCTTTTACCCTCTCCCACCTCTTATCCCTGTCCATGGCATAATACCTTCCAATGAATGAAGCAACCCTGCCGTTTGATTTCCTGAGGTGTTCAAGAAGACTTTTCATATAGCCAATTCCGCTGCGGGGATCGGTGTCGCGACCATCGCCAAAGGCATGAATAAAAACATCTTTCAGTCCGTAATCCATTGTCATATCGCACAGAGAGTAAAGGTGCTTATCGAGTGAATGAACTCCTCCGTCAGACATCAATCCCATAAAATGAACCTGTCTGCTATTATCACGTGCATATGTAAATGCCTCTGTAAGAATACTATTTTTCCTGATATCTCCTGTTTTACACTCCTTGTTTATCTTAACAAGGTCCTGATAAATAACCCTTCCTGCTCCAATATTAAGATGCCCAACTTCTGAGTTTCCCATTTGCCCTTCAGGTAATCCGACATCTTCGCCGGAGGCATGAAGCATTGAATTTGGGTAGTTTTTTTTATAATATGTAAGATTTGGAGTCGGGACCTGGCTTATCACATCAGCTTTTGAACCATCGCCTATTCCCCATCCATCCAAAATCATCAATAAAGTTTTCCTGTTTCCCATTTTTATAATCGTAAATAATAATATAAACACAAAAGATGATGCCCTTGTTCAGAATCCAAGATTCCGGGCAAATTTAGTTAAAATTTTAGAAAATTGGTCTTCACAGACCATGATTGTATCTCGGATTAAGGTATCAGCAACCACAGAACAAAATATGCGTGTTCTCAATCAGTCGAGGCAACAGGGAATAAGATATAACTTAATCTGCTGAAATTATCAGTTTTTTGAAACCAAGGTCTGTTCCTCCCGAAGAGACTCTGATAAGATATATTCCTCCCCTGAATCCGGGATTCTCAATAGTATATTCCGAGGATCCTGATTCGACCCTGTATGAGCGAATTACAATCCCTCTTAAGTCGTAAATACGAATGTCAGTATCAGATCCAAGCTGATCATTGAAAGACACTGTTATCCGTTCAGTAGCCGGATTCGGGTATACAGTAAAGCTTCCTTTGTCCCCAATAGAATGTACATCAATACCTACAGTAATATCGCTAATTATGTCAGAAGTTGCCTGGTATAGCTCCTTGGTGTTAGCATTCTGAATAAACGCAACAACCTCTATATCACTGTTATCCTTAATCTTGCTTATCTTCCATGACTTATCTGAGATCTCTTCCACATCGCCTTTGGCCCAGTTAGTTTTAAGGCTAATTCCTCCTGCATCAGGGATAAATTTTCTGAATACATTATAAAAAACTGTCTCCCCGTTAGCTCCTGTTACATCGTTGTTCTGTTTCTCAGTAACGGCAAGGTAAAGTGTTACATTTTCCGACACAATATTTTTAACAGCTTTAATCGTCGTATTAACCTTGAGTATATTATCAGAGAGTGTTGGAACAATTGATATACTAAAATAAGGATCTATCAGACTCCTCCTTGAGACATCGTTGCTGTCGATGACAGCCAGTCTGTAATCAAAACTATTTGCATAATTTTCAATATCGTTACCACCGTCAAGAAATGTAAAAGGGGCTTTGGATAATCCATAAAACAAAATCCTTGCACTGGCATCGCCTGGATTGTCATAATAATATGGGTCAGTCCCAGGGAAGTTCGTATGGTACTGTATATTAATTACATCCTCAGGATTTTTAAGGGCTATATCGTTCACCATGCCAGTTGCAGTACTGCTCTGCACTGTTGAGGTATTTGCAAAATGTTCGAGTAGCACCAGCCTTGATCTTTCACCTATGGCGATGTCATCAAATGCAATACCTTCATTATCAGTAGAAGTTCCATCTGAACCGTAGGAGATCCTGAATTTCACATCCTTCTTACCTTGCAATTCATCCAGTTTATGACGCGATTCAATCCAGCTGGTATCGGGATCTCCCGTAGTTGTCCACCCGATCTTATCTCCCCCCGGTCTCCCATTAATAAGGCTTGAATTATACCAGTTAATGCCATCATCAAGTGTTCCCACATATTCCCACTCCATGGCATCTGCGGACTTGTATTGCAGGGCGGCCCCATTCCTGTTTCTGTCAAAGCGCTTCCAGGTTTTCAAACTTATCATCGGCCTCTGTATATCGGTAAAATCGAAACAGGGAGAAATAACTGAAGACGATTCAACACTCTGTTTAAGTGTATCATATTGGGTGAACCATGCCCTGGCACCGGAAGCGGCATTATTTATTACCCGCCGGTCAGGAGTGCCAAATCTCCAGCTGTTTACAGCAACAGTATCGTCAATGATCCACCCTCCTTTTCCGTCTTCAAAGTCTTCAGCATAATAATCATCGCTGCTAAGACTTATTGTAGGGCGCAAGAATATTCTTTTTAAGACAGTATCGGCACAGTTGGAATAATTTGTTAACACAACATATTCAACATCAACATAGCCAGTGTCCTGCATTGGAAATTCAGGGTCAAGGGCGGAACTCAGGAACCGGCCATCATCAAAGTTCCAGCTATTTGAGATTACAGGGACATCTGAGATTGTTGCATCATACAATTTAATTGACTGACCTGGGGCAAAACAATCATGCTCCCAGTAGAAATCAGCAAAAGGCTTTATCCCGAGATTAACAGATATACTTGTATCAGCTCTACAGCCACTAACCGTTTTCGCCTCAAGCAGTACCGTATGAATTCCTCCGGAAGTATATAAAAACCCCGGTTCTTTCCGGCCATCTGTTGGGTTTCCTATTTCAGCAAATTTCCATTGCCATGAATAGACAGGATCAGGGGATACAGTAGTGTTTAAAAAATAAGTGCTATCCTTCCCAACAGCTGCGATACATACATCCTCAGGTACGAATGAGACCTTAGGAGCCTTGATAATCTCAATGGGAACAGTTTTTGAAATTGAGCATTTGATTTCTGTATTAGTATAAACAACAGTATAAACATATGTGACATCGTATGGACCCGGGCTTTGCTTTGGATCGAGATAATTACCGTCAACAGGACCGGAAAACACTCCTCCGGTTGGCAGGGCGTTTAGTTTAACAAGACCAATATTATCGCATTTTTTATCTCCCGGGAACAAATTATCAAATTCCACCAACCCGAGCGAATCGATGTTAACTATCGTTGATATCCAATAGTCGACAGCATCAAGCTCATAGGAAAAAATCAAAGTATCCAGACCTTCTCCCGCAGCAGGAACATTATATTCTGCATTTGTTGAGTCCGGGATATGAATTATTGAATTCTTTGTGTTTGTAAAACTTCTAACAGTTATTCCGTCAGGAAGTTCTGTGACTTTAATATTGAAAGTTGTATCATCATAACATATTACCTGTGGTATACCCGTAAAAGTACCCACAGCTTTCTTAATAGTTGTTGTAATTTCACTATCATCATCGCACCCATTATCATCCTTTATATAATAGCTTATTGTATGCTCGCCAAGTCCGGCGTCGTCAGGAGATAGTTTAGTACCCGACAGAACACCTTCTCCCGAAAAATTTCCGCCAGGCTGAACAGGTACAAGGTCAATATCAGGTCCATCAAAATTATAAAAAAGATTCAGTGCAAAGGACGGATCGGGCAAAGGATTAACAAGTACGGTATCTTTGATAATTTCACTCTTGCATCCAAGAGGGCTTGTGTACTGGTAAGTAATCGGGTATTTATGTCCCGGGGAGACCTTTGAAACATCAACTGAAGCGGAGATATTATCAATATCGGTTATAACAGTACCTGTCCATGCTCCCATTCCCCCTGCAGGGGTCGCTCCGGTTATCGTAAGAGCTGCTTTCGGCGCATCGGCACAGTATTCATCATCGAGGTTAAGTATCTGGATCTCGGTTCCCACCGCATCAATTACAAATGGCTTCCCGATTTCATAAACATAACCCACAACATCCTTATATCTGAAATAAAGTGAGTCGACATTGTTTCCCTGATTCAGCTTTGAAGGATCAATAATTACTGTCCAGTCTGTCTGGCTGACAATTGCATCAGGGTCCGTGCTATGGAAACCAACAGAAGTTGACCCCGCGGGGATACCTTCTACTGTTACTTCATCAGTACCTTCATCCTGACAATAAACACTTTTAAAGCTTCCGAAATCGGTTGTATTGGTTACAACTCTCACTTCTTCAAACGCTTTCTGGGAACAGGTAACCCGAGGATTAACAATGCTTAGTAAATATTGAATAGTATAGTCGCCAAGGCCTGCTGAACTGGGAGAAAAAATGCCATTTGTGACCCCGGGGCCAGAAAAAACTCCCAATGGTTGATTTGCGGTAAGAGCTACCTCACTTACTGCAATACTATATTCATCCTGTGGCAGGGTAATCCGTACCATCGGATCGCTGAGTTCAGGGGTTCCTGTAAGAGGAATGATGTTGGATGAAACGGGTGTTATCATGAAAGTAATCTCAGCATCAGAATCAATATCTTCAGTCTGCAGGAGAGTATATAGAGTCCCTGTTTCACCCGATATTGGTATGCCGTTCCTTAGCCACTGGTATGTTGATGCTCCTTCAGCTTTTGAATGCAGATACCTGTACTTTCCTTTCAGAGTATTTCCGGAAATTCTTACCCCTTCTATGCATACCTCATCAACCACCGGGATTTCGGAAAGATCTTCCACTGGTGCTGTTTGAGCACTTCTAACGGGAATCCCCGAATTTGGTGTTCCGGTTGTTGAAACCGGTGTCACTTCAAAAGTTATAGTTTGATTAAGATCATCCGCTGTAGGCGTATAGTTAATAGCTGTGGCCCCCGGGATTGGTGTAGTGCCGTTCCTCAACCAACTGTAAAGGCTTGTTCCTTCCGGGCTCACATCAGTGAAGGAATAGCTTCCTTCCAAAAGAGAATCTATTCCGGGAATCCCTGATATTGTAACAGAAGTTGCTACGGGTAATGGGTCAACGGTAACATCATAAACTGTTGGATCAGCAGCTATACAAGTGGATGAATTTGTATATCTAACACTCACTGTCTGGTTTCCTGTAGAATTCCAGGTTACTGCTACAGTATTACTTGCAGCTGTCCCACCTGCTGTTATGGTACCTCCGCCTGATACTGTCCAGACATAATTAGTCATCAGATCTTCAGTGGAATATACATTCCCAACAGACGTAACCCGGGGTGTTGCAGGGCCGGAAATTACCGGAACAGGCAAGGGATTAACTTCAACATTATAAACTGTGGAAAGGGCTGCATCACAACCACTTGAATTTTCATAATTAACACTTACAGTTTGTGAACCGGCTGTGTTCCATTTTACAACAATAACATTACCATCACCTCCGGCCATGACTTGTCCTCCGGGAGATACTAACCATGAATAAGAGGACATATCCGATTCTGTAGTATAGGCATTTCCCGTGGAATTAACACACACAGATGATGGTCCGGTTATAGTGGGTGTTGGCAACGCACTGACTGTTATATATTTAACAATAGCTAAGACTGCTGTACATCCATTAGAATTAGAGTAATTCACACTTATAGTATGAGTGCCAACTGAGGTCCAGTCAACCGTGATTGTATTGTCTGTATCAGTACCTCCGGTATAAGTTCCACCACCTGAAAATGACCAGGAATAGTCAGTCATTCCGTCTTCTGTTGTGTAAACTAACCCGTGGGTATCAACACATACAGGGCTTACCCCAAGAATTGTTGGGGTCGTTGCTGAATTAATTATTAGGGTTATATCGCGGGTAAATATTGCTGAACATGCTGGTGCTAATCCGGTAGTTATTCCTGTTATCCGAAGTATTTTGCCATTATTCTCCGCAGACAGTGGGTCAGTTGTGAAGGAAGCAACTCCTGAATCATCTGCCGCGACTCCTGTCACAGGGGTCTGCACAACACCATTAATAGAATAGTCAACTATTGATGTGCTGTTACTCAGCAAGCCTTCTAAAATAATTGTCGCTGTATATCCTGAGCAGACCTGCTCAAACTGCGTTACAGTTGTTAATGTTATCTGGGATCTGACAACAATACTAGTCGTTGAAGTAGGAACCGAACCACATGAAGAGGTTAATATGCAATAGAATCCCCTGGAGGAAGTAAGACTCCCGGGGTTGAAAGACTGATCAGTCCCCAGAATACCACCGCCGGACGTTGAGTACCACTCATATGTAAATGACCCATCTCCGCCTGATCCATATGCAGTGATTTCTCCCGGCGATGTGTTAAAACATATTGGAGTGATCCCTCCTGTTATGCTGGCCGTTAATTCATCGTGAACAGTGACTCTTATACTAGACGAATATTCCTGTGCACAATAACCGCTTTTTACAACGGCCCTGAACCATGTGGATTTTGTCAGATTACCTACTACAGCCCCTGTTAAAGTAGTTGATGTAACACTATACGATGTAGCTCCGGAGAATCCGGCATTGTCTGCGCTCTCCCACCTGACAACATTACCAATATTACCTGAAAGCGTAATATCTGAAGGAGAAATGTCATAACATATTTCTGATAATGTGGTAGATACAGTTCCTCCTACTGTAATTGGATCAACAGTAACTGTTGCTGTCTCTGTTAACTCAGCAGAACAGGTTGTTGTAGTGTTGACAGCCATGACATTAAATGTAGTTGAGACTGTCAGGTCCCCGGTAGGTAAGCTGATTGTACCTGTGTTACCATGAACTACGGAACCAACAGCACTATTATCAGCATCATTTCTCAACTGGTAATCTACCCCGTTCTCTGAAAAATCTACCGTTATGAAAGTCCCTGTCCCTGAGCATACTGCCCCTGCTCCTCCTACATTTAATCCTGAAGCAGGCAAACTATTAACTGTTATTGCCAGAGTATTTGTTGTTGAACAGCCTGATAATATGATAGTCTCAACAACTGTAAGATCTCCGCTGGTGGCATTACCGGCAAAGTTGATTGTTATTGCATTTCCAGAAGTTGAGCTAAGTGTCGCACCCGTTCCGCTGTAATCCCAGAGATATGTTGCAGTGCTTGAATTATTTACGCTAACTGCATAGGACTCTCCTGTTGTTCCGGCGCATAATTCGTCTGTCCCTGTGACAGCATTTGATACCGGAGCAGGATTAACTGTTATTGCAAGTGTATTTGTTGTTGAACAGCCTGTTAATATGATAGTCTCAACAACTGTAAGATCTCCGCTGGTGGCATTACCGGCAAAGTTGATTGTTATTGCATTTCCAGAGCTTGAGCTAAGTGTCGCACCTGTTCCACTGTAATCCCAGAGATATGTTGCCGTGCCTGTATTATCTAAGCTCACTGAGTAGGGTTCTCCTGCTGTTCCTGCACATAATTCGTCTGTCCCTGTAATTGCGTTTAATACCGGAGCAGGATTAACAACCAACTGCTTGGATACTGTAGTTCCGTCACAGGTACCCCCGGCAGCAGTAAGAGTTAAAGTAACAGGTGTAGCTGATGTTGCTGCTGCTGTATAGGTTGTAGTTTCTGGTGTTGAACCGTCGTTATTGGTAAAGACCCCTCCTGCCCCATTGTCATCCCATATAGCGGATGTTGCATCATCGCCGAATGATCCACCCAGTGCTTCAGTTGTTTCGCCCTGACACCTGTCTGCCAGTGCCGCACCTGCAGTAACGCATTGTGAAAAAGCCCGCCCTGAGAGAAGAGACAGAGTTAATATCAATATAAATGCTTTCGTTTTCATTTTATAAGTTTTTCCTCTTCCAATGGTTCTCCATTTTATGGATTTCTCAAAAACAAAATTTTATCAGGCTTATCATGGAATTATTTTCATAACTGTCTTTCCCAACAGCTATAATATTATTGTTGTCATCTGATATTACATCATAAGCAACCTGGGCTCCCGTTCCTCCTGTAACTAACTTTTTATCATCGATATAGTTCCCTTCTGCATCGGTAATAAAAATCAGCATTCTTGTTGATGTTCCAACTGCGATCTGGCCTGCCATTACAAAATAGTTTGTTTTATAACGGGTAATAGCTTTTATTGAAAAAGAACTTTTTGTCTGGGTTCCGGGTTCGATATCAATCTCACGCTCAAAGAACTCTGATTCAGATATATCAGCCGATATTCCCCATGCAATTCCTTTCTGGTTACTTTCTTCTGCTCCAACTGTTCCCGCTATAAAATAACCGTCTTGCAAAACCTCTAAATCGGAAGCATATTCATCACTTGCACCTCCAATAATCCGTGTTTGTGTTGTACTGATACCCTGGTTTACCTTGAGAATGATAATATTATTTCCTGCCTGACCTGGCTCTGATCTGTCAGTTGTACCAACCACAACATATCCTCCGTTAATCCCTGCTTTAACAGCTACCCCTTCATCATTCCCGGTAAATCCTGTCGCAAATGGAGCTGCTATCTGTTCGAGATTATTGTTAATTCTGAGAAAAAGAATATCTTTTTTCCCGGCTGAATTGCCTGTTGACTCTGTATATGGTTCTCTCTGAACATCAGTTGATCCCATGATAAGAAAACCCTCTCCTGTTTGAATTATATCGATTCCGTACTGGTTACCT
>JFJP01038322.1_pt1 | contig 18169 bp, 20 predicted proteins | sample 431651 | NCBI WGS metagenome assembly JFJP01 (sample SAMN02602958, study PRJNA72255) | Microbial mat metagenome, whole genome shotgun sequencing project. | biome: fresh water; feature: sink hole; material: water; isolation source: purple microbial (photo- and chemosynthetic) mats found in...
CTGTCATTATATCAAAGGATATCCCATCCCGAATAAATATTTCATCCATGTGATAAGATAATTCCTTATGGACTTTTGACAATGAAACAGGAACATTGCTTGCATTAAAATCTCCAAATTTCAGATAGTTTGAACTTTCAGAGCACATTATTGGAAACCAGATCTTTGAGAAGATGGGTGATGAACCTTCATAATCGAATTGTTGGTAAAGGCAGGTAGTGTCATAAATGATACTATCACAAAACCCTATTTGGTGAGGACCCAATTGGATAAAGTCGTAAAATGTCTCTTGCGCCTTGGCTAATAGAATAGCTGAACATAAAAGTAGTCCGATTATACCATTTTTCATACGTTTATGTTTTAGTTAAATCGTAGTTCATTCAACGATTATTTTATAAAACTACCCGAATATATATTTGAAAAGAGGGTAAACAACAGATATTACTGGCACATCATTGTGCAACCGATAGCCATCGTTAAACTTTTTATTTACCTCATCAAATTGCATAATTAGCGGTATCGACGAATGCTTCCCAAAGACGAAGTTTACAAGCTGCATCAGGAAACAATCGAACATTATGATTGCTGTTACAGCAAAATAAATGAAATCGGATGTGATAATATTAAAAGGTTCAATGCCAAAATCGGAAATAAGGCTGAAAATAAACATCCAAATGCCAACCCGAAAAAGTGCACCAAAACTGAGGAGGTAACTTACATTCGATTTTGTTCGGGTGATCAGTAAAGTTACCGTGCTTATCAGGCCACCAAGCACAAGTCCCAGGATAACCCTCCAAACCAGACTTGAAATATCCAAAAAAACCAAGCAGGAAAGGACTGATGCTGTTTTTATGCAAGCATCTGCCGAATGGATAACAAATGCCTTTCTGGAGCGAGGGATTAAAATTGAGGCGTTTTCATTTATATAATTGGCATGGTGTTGGCGAAAACCTTCTGATTTTACTTTTAAATCTTTTAGCTTGAGAAGGTCAAGCTTATAAGGTTTGGAATCAGCGCGGTACGATGGACAGTAATAACAGAATTGCTCTGTAGGATTTATCTCTGTATAGATTTGTTTTATCCGTTGGGGAGTAAAGTAGAATTTGCCAGGTATAAAATATTGCTTTCTTTTATCATAAATGAACCAGGCAATAACTCCAGCAAAAGGCCATGTTATAAGAAACAAAAAAATCATTGTCCACTCATTGTTCAGTGCGGTCCAAATCGGCAGTAACAGAAGAAACAAGAATAAGGGAATGATAGCAATCCGGGAAATTACTGTAAAAAGTAAGATTAAATCATTAAGACCACTTTTTTGAAACGCTTCGTGCTGCTTTTTGAATGCCTCAAACCTCATCTTCGCATGTTGTTCTGCTTTTTCGCGGGCAGCCTGTCTAAACCGGTTATATTCTTCACTTGCCCGATAATCAGAAGCAGTTTGTTCTTCAGATTCAGATGATTCTTTCTGCTGTAGGCTATGCCTAATCAGGAATTCATACGCTTCGGAAATCTCAATAAACTTCTCATGGGCATTCTTGGCTTTATTGACATCCGGGTGGTATTGTTTTGCCAATCGACGGTAGGCCATACGGATTTCTGACTCTGTCGAATTCGGGGTAATTCCCAATACAGCATAAAAATCTTTCATGCAGTTTATGTATGACTATACTTATAGTCCCAAAGAATCAAGAGCTGTTTTTAACCTTTCAGAGCATTGGCCCCACCTACAATCTCCAATATCTCATTGGTAATGCTTGCCTGCCTTGCCTTGTTATAATCGAGCTTATACTGTTTGATCATTTCGGTCGCGTTATCCGTGGCTTTGTGCATGGCTGTCATCCGCGCTCCCTGTTCGGATGCAAAGGAATCGAGCAGAGCTTTGTATAACTGGAGTTTAAGCGAGCGGGGAATCAGCTCTTTAACCATTTCTTTTTTGGTAGGCTCGAAGATATAGTCGGTAAACGATTTAAGAATATTTCCTTCCTCATCAAGCTTTGGAGTAATTTTCACCGGTAAGAATTGCTCGTCGGTAAGAACCTGTACCGCTGCGTTTTTAAACTGATTGTAAATCAAATGGATCCGGTCGTAATCGCCGGCGGCAAATTGTTCCATGATTGAGTTGGCTATCAGAGAGGAATTGTCGAATGTAAGGTGATCGAAGATGTCGTTCCTGGTTTTGACTACGTTATATTTTCTTTTCCTGAGAAACTCATCGGCCTTCTTTCCCATCACAAAGAAATCAACATTGTTCTTCAATAGCTGGCTTTTATAGGTCTCATGGGCTACCGATATGGCTTTCTTGAAAACATTGGCATTAAACGCTCCGCAAAGGCCTCTGTTGGATGTGATAACTACAAGGAGGACTTTGGTAACTTCTTTGCTTTCCTTTGCAAAGATAAAATCCTCGTCATCCTTCAGACTGTCGCTTACCGACTCGAGAATCGTCTGCAGTTTTTCAGCATAAGGACGGAGGCGTATGATTGCATCCTGAGCTCTGCGCAATTTGGCAGCCGACACCATTTTCATAGCGCTGGTAATCTGCTTGGTTGAGCTTACCGATTCAATCCGGGTTCTTATTTCCTTAAGATTCGCCATGTACAATCAAGGTTTAAAACTATTTATTCAATTGGTAATTTGATGCGACATCGGCTGCTGTTTTTTCGAGAACCGAAGTAATAGCCTCATCGATTTCACCTTTTGCCAACCTTTTGAGAATCTCTTTATGTTTTGAATCCATCACCTCGAGGAACTCCACTTCAAAAGCCTTGATTTTCGTAACAGGAATATTGCTCAGCAAACCTTTTGTGCCGCAATAAATAATAGCCACCTGTTTTTCAACCGACATGGGGGAATGCAGACCCTGTTTAAGGATTTCGACGTTTTTCGATCCTTTGTCGATTACCGCAATGGTAGCCGCATCGAGGTCGGACCCGAATTTGGAGAAAGCCTCCAGTTCGCGGTACTGTGCCTGGTCTATTTTAAGAGTCCCGGCAATCTTCTTCATCGATTTTATCTGGGCATTTCCTCCAACCCTGGAAACCGAGATCCCTACGTTGATTGCAGGTCGAACACCGGAGTTGAATAGGTTCGACTCAAGGAAAATCTGTCCGTCGGTAATGGAAATAACATTTGTGGGGATATATGCCGAAACGTCGCCCGCCTGGGTTTCGATTATTGGGAGAGCTGTGAGCGATCCTCCACCTTTTACCAGTGGGCGGATTGATTCGGGAAGGTCGTTCATGCTTCTGGCGATCTCGTCCGACTCAATAATTTTGGCAGCTCTTTCCAAAAGCCTGGAGTGCAGATAAAAAACATCTCCAGGATAGGCTTCGCGCCCGGGTGGGCGGCGCAGCAAAAGAGAAACCTCACGGTACGAAACAGCTTGTTTAGATAAATCGTCGTAAACAATTAAAGCCGAGCGACCTGTGTCTCTGAAAAACTCCCCAATGGAAGCACCTGCAAAAGGAGCGTAAAACTGCAATGCGGCAGGATCGGAAGCCGTTGATGACACGATAACGGTGTATGCCATAGCTCCTGCCTCTTCGAGTACCTTGGCAAGGTTTACAACTGTTGATCCTTTTTGTCCAATGGCCACATAAATACAATAAACGGGAACACCCTTATCGTAAAATTCCTTTTGGTTTATAATGGTGTCGATAGCAATCGAGGTTTTGCCTGTCTGCCTGTCGCCAATGATAAGTTCTCTTTGTCCTCTCCCAATGGGTACCATTGCGTCGATTGCCTTGATACCGGTCTGCAGCGGCTGTTTAACCGGCTGACGGTAAATAACACCGGGTGCTTTGCGTTCAAGTGGCATTTCGTATAAAGTTCCGGTAATCGGACCTTTGCCATCGAGTGGTTCACCAAGGGTATTGATAATGCGTCCCAGCAAGCCCTCACCCACCATGATGGAGGCAATTCTCTTGGTACGTTTGACGATATCCCCTTCCTTGATTTCTTCAGAAGAGCCAAGCAATACGGCTCCCACGTTATCTTCTTCGAGATTCAGCACGATTGCTTTCTGACCGTTTTCGAATTCAATCAGCTCGTTGGACTGCACTTTTGAGAGTCCGTGGATACGGGCGATACCGTCGCCCACCTGTAAAACCGTTCCAACTTCTTCAAGTTCAATTCCGGTTTTGAATCCCTGAAGTTGTTTTTTTAGTACTTCAGATACTTCTGCAGGTTTAATTTCAGCCATTTTCTTTTTATTTTACGAATGTTGATTCTAATAATTGTTTTTTAACTTTTGCAAGACCTGAAGCTACACTGGCGTCGAACTGTTCGTCTTCTACCCTGAGAATAAAGCCGCCAAGAATTGCTGGTTTAATAATTTCTTCCAGTTCAATATCGGAGTTGAATGTCTTCTTGAGGAGTGCCCGGAATTTCTCCGTCTGCCCTTTGTCGATCCCTTCGGAAACAACGATTTCTGCAGAGAGAATTCCCATACTTTTCTTGTATAGTGACTTGAAGTTCCGGGAAATATGGGGCAAATAGCTTTCTCTTTTGTTGGAAAGCAAGAGGTTAATAAAGTTCATGCTTAATGCAGATACTTTTGCCGTGAAAAGCCCGTCCATAACCTTCTTTTTGTCTGAGGTTTTAACCACAGGACTATCAAGAACCGCACGGAAATCCGGTAGTGCGTACACCTTCATTATCAGGTCCATATCCTGCATTACCTGGGGTAACACTTTGCCTTCATCGGCCGCTTGGAAAAGAGCTTTTGCGTATCTGACAGATATCTTACTATCGTTCATAATTCTACTTCAAATCAATTAATTTTTACATCATCCAGAAGGCGTGAAATAAGTGCATCCTGCTCTTTGCTTTGAGTAAGTTTTTCCCTGAGGATTTTCTCGGCAATTTCAACGGACAATATAGCAACCTGAGCTTTTATCTCGGCGATGGCTGCAGTCTTTTCGTTTCTTATATTCAAGCGGGCCGACTCAATGAGTTTGGCGGCTTCCTGCTGGGCTTTTTCCTTGGCCTCGTTAATGATTCTGTCTTTTACTTCGCGGGCTTCCTTCATGAGGGCTTCACGCTCCTGTTTGGCTTTTTGAAGGATTTCCTCGTTTTTCGACTGGAGCTTTTTCATATCATCTTTAGCTTTCTCGGCCGAATCGAGTGCTGATTTGATGCTGGCTTCCCGGTTTTTAACCGCATTTAGAATGGGTTTCCAGGCAAAAACCCTGAGGATTATCAGCAGCAGGAAAAAGATGAATGTTGTCCAGAATATTAATCCTATACCCGGGGTTACTAGATCCATGTTGTTTTTTTTTAAAAGTTCTTCAATAAAATAAGCCTGCAACCAACCGTTACGGGCTTATTTGTTTTGATTTAAGCGATAAGTGCTACAACCACTGCGAAAAGCGCAACGCCCTCGATTAGAGCGGCAGCGATAATCATAGAGGTTTGAATCAGGGAAACGGCTTCGGGCTGACGAGCAATGGCGTCCATTGCCTGTCCACCAATCCGACCAATTCCAATTCCGGCTCCGATTACGGCTAATCCGGCACCAACAGCTGCTAATGTTCCAGTCATAAGATTTAAAATTTAAATTAAACAAAAATTAAGCGTGATGATGTTCCTTGGCTGCAAGCCCTATAAACAAAGCGGAAAGCAATGTAAACACATAAGCCTGCAGGAAAGCAACAAGAATTTCTAGTACATCTATAAATAAAACCATTGGTATTGAGACCGATGAAACCCATAATGCCTTAAAGATGAAGATAAGACTTACAAGGCTCAAAACTACAATATGTCCGGCGGTTATATTGGCAAAGAGACGAATCATAAGTGCGAATGGCTTGGAAAACAGTCCGATTAGTTCAACAGGAATCATAATGGGAGCGAGCCAGACCGGAACTCCCGGGGTGGCAAAAACATGTTTCCAATGGTCTTTGGTACCGCTTACCTGGGTAATAACAAATGTAATGAGGGCAAGCACCATGGTTACGGCAATGTTTCCTGTTACGTTTGCTCCAAAAGGGAAAAATGGTATCAATCCCATGATATTATTCACGAGAATGAAGAAAAAAGCAGTGAGCAGATACGGCATAAATCTTTCGTACTTGTGATGCCCTATGTTCGGAATAGCTATTTCGTCGCGTATGAAAACGATCATCGGTTCCAGAAAGCCGTTAAAGCCTTTCGGAACAATATTTTTGGTTTTGTTGTACGAGTTTCCCATGCGGAGAAAGAGAAACAGGATAACTACAGCCGCCAGCATCATGCCTGCAACGGTTTTGGTGATTGAGAAATCCAATGGGGTCCCGATGGTTTCCCCGGCCTCGTTCATTTCTACGATTTTCCCGGTTTCCTCAGAGTAGGCGAATCCAAGGTAACTGTGGCCGTGAGCCAATTTCCCCGACATGAAAAAGTTCAGGCCCGAGTTTTGGCTGTACAGAATTACAGGTAAATAAACCGATACGTGCTCGCCATTCTTTTTGGTAAGAATGTGCCAGTCGTGCGAATCTTTTATATGGTCAATAATAAACTCGCCGGGGATAAATTCCTCGTGAGCTGTTTTTTCTTCAGCAACAGGGTGATCAGACGCCGATGCCGGAAACCAAAAGGTTATACTTGCAAGAAGTACAAAAAATATTCGTTTCGATAGTACCTGTAAACAATTCATCTACTTTTCTAAATTTTTTGCTTTCAATAGCTTAACAAATGAAAACAAGAGGTAAGAAGTAAAGGCTAAATATATAACAAAAAAAGTTAAGACAAATTCCAAAGAACGGTTTTTTGAAAAAAAGTAAACGATTACTATCAGGAAGAGGTAAAGAATGAATTTCAAGCTTATTGCGGCAAGGGTATGATTGAGCCAGGCCTTTCCCCCGATATCATATCCCCTTCTGAATACAAGCATTACAACGATACTAATAATAAACGATCCGGTTAGGATAATCGCTGTTTGTTCAAAAGGTATTCCGAAATGAAAAAAGTGAAACAGGAGGTAAAACGAAGTGCTTAGAATAAAAAAAATCAGAAAAAGCCGGATAAGGGGACTAATTACTTTCATTTTTTCTTCGTGATTTTAAGGAAATCTTTTAACACAACGTACATGGCAATAAATACGCCTATCAAAGATAGCACAATAATAAAAACAGAACGTCCCGGATAGTATTTTTCGTCAATTTTTTTCCCTGCCCACACAAAAGCAAGGATTATTGCGATCATCTGGAAGGCCAGTCCGGAATAACGGCTGTAGCTTTGTAAACCGGAGTGCTTGTTTTTATTTGGATTCGGAGGGTTTGGCAACATTCAGGGTGGCGTTACTTCCTGACATATCACATTTGCCTGTGAATACGGCTCCCGGTTCAATGGCCAGCTTGCTGGTAATGATGTCACCAAGAATTTTGGATTTGGCCCTAAGGGAAAGCAGTTCTGCAACAATAACTTTTCCATCAACAGAGCCCTCAACTTCAAAGTTTTTGCAATTGACTTCGCCGCTTACTTTGCCGGTATCACCAATGATAACCTTTCCTTTGGTTGTTAAATTTCCTTTGAGGTTGCCGTCGATTCTGATATCCCCGTTAGAAACAATGTTGCCTTCAATTATAGTTCCTGTTCCTATCAGGTTTATGGTGTGGTTTTCCATTTCGTTGCTTTTTGCCATGGGATAACTATTTTTTATTATGGATAACGGACAAATTTAAAAAAAATTAGCGATAAGGTAAAAAATCAGTAAACAGAGTGTCCAAACCTTGGAGCGATTTTAAGAAAGTCATCAAATTGCATGATAATCAATGCATTATGAACCATCATATGCCCATTTGAGATAGATTGAACCCCAGGTGAACCCTCCCCCGAAAGCCGACAATACGATATTATCGCCTTTCTTCAACTTCGGCTCCCATTCCCAAAGGCAAAGAGGTATGGTTGCAGCGGTGGTGTTTCCGAAGCGCTCAATGTTAATCATTACTTTTTCCTTTTCCAATCCCATACGCCTCGCCACCGCTTCAATAATCCTCATGTTTGCCTGATGAGGCACAAACCAGGCGATGTCTTCGGATTTCATATTGTTCCTGTCCATAATCTCAACGGAAACGTCTGCCATTTTTTGCACTGCGACTTTAAAAACCGCTTGTCCTTCCTGATACACAAAATGCTCCTTGTTATCGATGGTTTCGTGGGAGGAAGGGCGCAGAGACCCGCCTGCTTTCATATATAGGTGCTTGGCTCCCGAGCCGTCTACCCCGAAAATATGATCCATAACGCCGAACTCTTCTGTAGTTGGCTCCAAAAGAACCGCCGAGGCTCCGTCGCCAAAAAGAGGGCAGGTTGTGCGATCCGAATAATCGGTAATGGCCGACATCATATCAGCTCCCACCAGAATTACTTTTTTGTATCGGCCCGACTCGATAAAATTGGTGGCCGATTCGAGTCCGAAAACAAAACCCGAACATGCAGCTGACAGATCAAACCCCCATGAATTGACCAAACCCGCCTTGTGAGCAATAAGGTTTGCAGTAGAAGGGAAATGCATATCTGCGGTAATGGTTGCGCAAATAATCAGGTCAATATCTTTTGGGTCGGTATTCGTCTTTTTCAAAAGACCTTTTACAGCGCGGGCACCCAAATCAGAGGTTGCTTTTCCTTCTTCACGAAGAATTCTTCTCTCACGGATGCCTATTCTCTGCATGATCCACTCATCTGAGGTTTCGACCATGGTGCTCAACTCTTCATTGTTTAGAACGTAATCAGGAACATAGCCTTGAACCCCGGTAATTGCTGCGCGTATTTTTGTCATTATTCTAAAGCCGCTTTAATATTATTTATCAAATTTGATTTGCAAACCGTCCAGCTATTGAGAATCATATTTTTTATGGCCACACTGTTAGAAATGCCATGACCTACAATAACCGGCTTGTTTATGCCCAGTACAGGGGTTCCACCAAAATTTTCGAAGTTGAATTCTTCGAAGTAATCATCCTTAATACCTCTGTCTCTAACCAGATGATAGAAGCCTTCTGCCTGCTTGAGAATTATGTTTCCAACAAATCCGTCACAAACCAGCACCTCTGTTTTTAAATTATTGAAAAACTCATTTCCTTCAATGTTTCCAACAAAGTTGAAATCCTTGCTTTCTTTCATGAGTTGAAAAGCCGATTTGGTTATCAGGTTCCCTTTTTCGTCCTCGCTCCCAAGATTCACCAAACCAACCCGGGGTTGTGCGATATTAAAAAGAACCCTGGAATATATCGATCCGAGAATTCCGTATTGATAAAGCACGTCGGGCCTCGAATCGGGATTTATACCCACATCAAGGAGCACATTTGGGGTACCGGTCAAATTCGGTAAAATTGCCGTTATGGCCGGACGGATAATCCCCGGAATGGGAGTAATTACTTTGCTGGCTCCAATGAGCATCGCACCCGTATTGCCTGCACTGCAAAATGCATCGATTTCTCCAGCCTTCAGCATTTTAAACCCTTTAACAATGCTGGATTCCGTTTTGGTGGAAAAAGCCTTGTAGGGATGGTCGCTCATGAGTATTGACTCACTTGCATGCACAATTGAGACCGTATTAAAATCAAATCCATTATCCTCAGAAATTTGGATAATGGATTCTCGGTTGCCTATTAAAACCAATTCAACATCTTCGGGTATCTGATCGCGTGCAAGAAAACTACCCAAAACAGTTGTTTGTGGTGCGAAATCCCCACCCATTATATCAACACCGATTCGCATATGGAAAAAATTATACTTCCTTATGAAAAGGAAGTGCGTTAAACTTTTTCAGTTTCTTTATCAATAACCAACTTGCCTTTATAATAAAGGTTTCCATCTACAAAATATGCGCGGTGTCTTCTGTGAACAGTACCGGTGGTTGGGCAGGTTGACAAGGTCGGTGTAGCCGCTTTGTCATGGGTTCTTCTTTTATCTCTTCTGGTTTTGGATATTTTCCTTTTAGGATGTGCCATTTTATTGATTATTTAATTTAAATTCTTCAGTTTGTCCCACCTGGGATCAATAGTATCAATTTTCAAATTGCTTTTTTCAACTTTCAACTCATTCAACTTTTTCAGCATCACCGGATCACAACCCGGATTGTTTTTGTCGGCCTCCGGATGCACCTTTTTGTAAGGAATGCTTAAAGCTGCAAATTCGTAGATGTACTGCGCTATATTGATCCGGGACTCTTCCCTGGGAATTACTATAACATTGTCATCCAACTCCTCAAACCTGTCGCCAAACCTCAGGAACATTTTCTCAGTTACCTCAAGCTCGTAATCAAATAACTCCAAACAACGATCACAGATAAGTCTAAGGGTGCCGCTTATGTGAAAATCAAGTTCAATGAACTGTGGACCTTTTTTCAAAGTGAGGTCCAAAACTATATCTCCCCCAGGCAGATCCGGATTTTCGAAATGCTCAAAAAACCCAGACCCTATCTCATATTCATAATTGTGAATTCCTTCCTTCAAACCATGAATAGGAATCTCATATTCATCCAATACCTTCACCAGGGTCAAAAATTTATCGTGCAAAAGTATAAATTAATCTTTTAATAAAAAAAGAATTTTAAATGTTAAGCTTCCAGAGCTGTGAAAATAGCAATGCCAAAGCCGTTGAAACCTTTAAAATATCTGCATTTCGATGGTTTCCATAAGCGCATCGATGAAATAATCATTCTTTGGAATGAACTTTACGGCCCCATTGGTAATAAACTCATCGGCGAGCAACTGATCCTCAAGACTGGTAAGGATTATCACCGGAAGTTGGTTGTCGTAATTCTTTATCTCTCTCAAGATTTCCATGCCGGTTTTATTGGTGTCTCCGGCCGATTTGAAAATGTAGTCCAATACAATTAGGTCAGGTTTGAGTCCGAGTTGCGCAATACACTCTTCTCCAGAGAAAAAAGTTTTAACATCATAGTCCTGCCTGTTTTTTAAAGTGTACTCCAACAGGTTGAGAATCATTTTGTCATCATCTACAAAAAAAACTAATTTTCCCATCTTCCTTTTCTTTAACCTTAATAACCTGCAATTTAACTATTTTCGTCTACTTCGATCAATTGTTTCAAAAAGCCAACGAGTTTCTCGCGAATTGCTTTCTATATAATTGTGCGGTAGATAAATAGAGCAGTTTATCAATTTAGATAAAAATTCTTTGTCTCCGCAAAGATGTGGAAAATAAATCTAAAGTTTTATTTAAGTCTTAAAAAAATGGTCTCGTCAGCCTTAAAACAGCATTTTTCTTCTATCCGATTGCTTTTTGCTGTAACTTCATAACCGTTTAAGTCGTCATAGTACAAAGTTTTCGTTTTTTTTAGACAGAAAAAATCCTAAAAATCTCAAAAAATGCTGGTAACAAAGAATTTGTACAAGGTGTTTAAGACTTCGGAAGTTGAAACAACGGCTTTGCGGAATATTGACCTGGATATTAAACCCGGCGAGTTTGTTGCTATTATGGGTCCCTCGGGCTGCGGTAAATCCTCTCTTCTAAACCTATTCGGTTTGCTGGATGAGCCCACTTCGGGAAACATTTTTTTTAATGGAACCGAGGTGTCAAATTTCAAAGAGAAACAACGAACCCTCCTCCGGAAGGGTAATATCGGTTTTATATTCCAGAGCTTCAACCTGATCGAGGAGCTGACAGTTTCCCAGAACGTTGAACTCCCCCTTTATTATTTGGGCTTTTCCGCGAAACAGAGAAAGCTTAAGTCGGATGAAATACTTGAGAAAATGAACATCCTTAACCGAAAATCGCACTACCCGCAGCAACTTTCCGGCGGTCAGCAACAGCGGGTTGCCATTGCAAGGGCTGTTGTTAGTAACCCTAAACTGGTGCTGGCTGACGAACCTACCGGAAACCTTGATTCGGAAAACGGTGAGCAGGTAATGAATCTACTGAAAGAATTGAACAAGGAGGGAACTACCATAATTATGGTAACCCACTCGGCTGAGGATGCAGAAAAGGCCGATAGAATAATCAACTTGTTCGACGGGCAAGTGGTAACCGAAAACATTCGTAAAGCTATTTAAATTTGTAAGCCATGTCACATCTTAAACACTACCTAACTACTTTAGTTAAGGCATTCCAGAGGGATTTGTTTTATTCCCTTATCAATCTGTTTGGACTCGCAATCGGCCTTGCATCTGCTTTTCTCATATTCCTCTACATTCAGGATGAACTGAACTATGATAAGCACTTTGAGTCTTGCGACAGGATATACCGACTTGAGGCAAATTTCAACATTAAGGGAAAGGAAGACAAGTTCGCTGTTACCCAGTTTCCCATGGCGCCAACCTTAATGGATGAATATCCTGAAATTGAGACCTACACAAGGCTGTTTCCTGCCGACGCCTTGTTTTTTGAGAAAAATCAGGAGTTTTTTCAGGAAGACTCTGTCTATTATGCGGATAGCACTGTTTTTGAGGTTTTTTCCCACAGCTTTATTCAGGGGGATGCAAGGAAAGCACTCGTTGAGCCAAATTCCATTGTGATATCATCATCGATGGCCAAAAAATATTTTGGCAAAACCAATGTGATAGGTGAGACCCTCAAAACCAACGATAATAACCTCTTTACCGTACAGGGCGTTTTTGAGGACATCCCATGGAATACCCATCTGCGTTATAACGGTCTGATTTCGAGTACCACGGTAGCGATGCGCATCGGAGAAGAGCGTTTTAACGACAGGAGTGCAGGATCCTTCTGGAATATCAGTGTTTACAGCTTTATCAGATTGAAGCCCAATACCTCAATAAACAGCATTTTTGATAAGTTCCCAGCATTCTACGACAAGTACATGAGGGAACTGGGCGATCAGATCAACGGGGGCTTCACGCTTATGGCCACAGATATTTCCGCGATCCATTACAGTACCTCAAACCTGCAGTACGATCAGCCAAAAGGAAACAAATCCTACCTTTACATTCTTGGGTTTGTCGGGCTTTTTATTGTAATAATTGCAAGTATTAATTATATGAACCTCGCCACTGCCCGATCAGCCCGGAGAGCCAGGGAAGTTGGAATGAGAAAGGTGTCGGGTGCCCACAAGGGCCTGCTGATACGGCAATTTTTGGGCGAATCCGTACTGCTTTCTTTCGCTGCAATGGTAATTGCAGCAGGTATAATTGTATTGGTGCTTCCCTTATTCAATGAGTTCTCATCGAAACAGTTTGCCATCATGAATCTGCTTTCTCCCTCGGTATTGCTCATCTTGTTGGGAATAACCGTATTTGTGGGCTTGCTTTCGGGGATGTACCCCGCATTCTATCTGTCGTCGTTCGATCCCGTGAAAATTTTGAAGGGTATAGCTGTTAGCGATAAGAATGGAGCTTCGTTCAGAAGATTTCTCGTTGTTCTGCAGTTCTCTATCTCGGTATTTATGATTATCGGTAGTCTGGTGGTCAGCAGCCAGCTGAATTTCATGAAAAGCAAAGACCTTGGCTTCGATAAGGAGGATGTGATTGTAATAAGCCTTCGCGACTCTACCCTAAGGACCAATCTGGAGGCTTTCAAGGAGGAACTGAAGAAAAGCCCTCTAATTCTGGCGGCTGGCGCCTCAACTTCAAACCCGGGACAGGATTTCGGCAAGAACGTTATGAGGATTGAAGGTGCGGATGGAACTATGGAAGAAGAAGCGCTTAACAATTTCTTCGTAGACTACGATTATATCGAAACAATGGGCTTCCGGATCGATACCGGCAGAGTTTATTCGCGAACCATGGGAACAGATCTCGATAAGGCTTTTATTATTAACCAAAAAGCTGCAAGCGAATTCAACTGGCACGACAAAGCCTTGGGCAAACGCTTCCAAAACCGTCTCAATTTGGATGGTACGGCAGCTATGGATGGCGAAATCATTGGGGTTTTGGATGATTTCAACTACGGATCACTCCATAATCCAATTGAACCCATGGTTCTGATGCTTACCGACCGAAACGAATTCTTCCGCAACCTCAGCGTACGGATCAAACCCGGATCAGCTAATGAAGCCATCGAATGGATACGGAATACCCGCGAGAGGTTTGATCCTTATTTCCCTTTTGAATATAAATTTCTCGACCAGTCCATTAACGAATATTACAAGGAAGAATTTGCGATCAGTAAGATTTTCAAAGTCTTCACGATCTTGACATTATTCGTTGCCGCACTCGGACTACTTGGATTATCGGCATTTATTACCCAGCAAAAGACTCGTGAGATCGGATTGCGGAAGGTATTGGGTTCTTCCTCTGCACAGGTTGTAGCGATGTTTTTAAAGGATTTTGGTCTTTGGGTAATCGTTGCAAACCTTATTGCTTTTCCTTTTGCATGGTACTTTATGGACAAGTGGCTGCAGAACTTCTTCTATAAAATTAACATCGGCATCGGTTTTTTCATAATTGCCCTGATGTTGTCGCTGTTTGCGGCCCTAATAACTGTTTCGTGGCAAAGCTTCAAGGCATCGAGGCTAAACCCTTCCGAATCATTGAAATACGAGTAGATTCCGCTTTCTCGTATGCTTGCAGCCGGCTCTGAAATCGTTTTTCAGACCGGTTGCTTTTTTGTTTTAAAGCGATTTGAAAATATGTTTTACCACTCTGCAATAAGGTTAATTTTTTTGTATGTACTTTTGCGGAAATATTTTTTACCATGGGAAGCATACAAGGGAAATACTTTTTGAGGGGGAATGATCTTCGGGAAGATTATGAATTTGATAATTCGTTTCTCACTAAGGGGAACAACTTCTATGAGGTCGTGAGAATACAGGAGAGTGTTGTGCTCTTTCTGGAAGACCATATGAACAGGTTGGAAGGCTCTGCCAGGATTTCAAACCTGCGTCCTTTTGTGAATGCTGCGGAGATGAAAAAATTGCTTTTTCGACTTATCCGGGCAAACAAGATGACCGAAGGAAATCTGAAATTTGTTTTTCACTTTGGAACGGGAGAGTGGGAGAAAACCTTTATGGCTTACCCGGTACCTTACTATTATCCTGAAGATTCGGTATATGCCTCAGGAGTAAGCACTGATATTTTTAAATTCGAGCGGCCCAATCCCTCGGTAAAAAACTGGTTTTCGAACTACAAAGCAGAGATTGCTATAATTAAGGCTGATAAGCAGCTTTACGAACTGATTCTCGAGAGTGAGAACGGAACCATAACCGAAGGCAGTCAGTCGAACCTTTTTGTGGTTAAAAACAATGTCATTTATACTGCGCCAAAAGATACCGTTCTGGAAGGCATAACCCGGAGAAAAATCGTGGAAATTTGCGAAAAAGCAGGAATCCCTCTTGAGGAAAAAGTATATAACCGCGAATTTCTTCTGAATGCAGATTCTGTCTTCCTTTCCGGAACATCGGCCAAGATTCTGCCGATATCAAAAATCGGGGATACGAACATCAATCCCTCCCATCCCTTGATGAAAAAAGTAAGTGAGCTATATGACGAAGTAATAAACGAATATATCAGCTTGCATAAAAATGAGTTTTGATGTTGTAATCATCGGAGGGGGAATAGTAGGATTGGCCACGGCATTGAAATCCAAAGAGCTAAATCCATCTCTGAAAATCTGTCTGCTTGAGAAAGAAGACGGGCTTGCCCGGCATCAAACGGGTAACAACAGCGGGGTTATTCACTCGGGGATTTATTATAAACCGGGTAGTTTGAAAGCCGAGAACTGTCTCAGGGGATATTCCTACCTCTTTGAATTCTGCAGAAACAACGAAATACCCTTTGAACTAACAGGAAAATTGATTGTTGCCACCCGTCCTGACGAGCTGAAAAGCCTCGACGATTTGTACCAACGAGGGTTATCCAACGGCCTTTGTGATATCAAAAAGCTCGACCGCGATCAGCTTTCCGAATATGAGAAACATGTAGCCGGAATTGCAGGCGTGTATGTGCCCTATACAGGCATTGTAGATTATAAAAGCGTATGCCGGAAAATGGCAGAGCTGTTTGTGGAAAAATATTCGGGGGCTATTTTCACGAGTCATGAGGTACGGGGAATTACTTTTGATGGAGGTATTGCTCATATTCAAACCACAGGCAATGACTTTTCAGCGAAACTCGTTGTAAACACAGCCGGATTGTTTTCCGACCGGGTGGCCCGGTTCACCTCAGAAAAGCAGGATTTGAGAATTATTCCTTTCAGAGGAGAGTATTACAAGCTTAAACCTGAGAAGGAGTATCTGGTTAAAAACCTTATTTATCCTGTTCCCGATCCCAATTTCCCTTTTCTGGGAGTGCATTTTACCCGGATGATCAATGGCGGGGTTGAGGCGGGACCCAATGCGGTTTTTGCTTTTAAGAGGGAGGGATACCGGAAAACAGACGTATCGATTCCCGATTTGTGGGATTCGTTAAGATGGCCCGGATTTCAGAAGGTCATGCTCAAATATACCCGGATGGGACTGGGCGAGTATTACAGGTCGTATAACAAGAGCGCATTTACCAGAGCTCTGCAACGCCTGGTTCCCGAAATCAGCAGTGAGGATCTTATTCCCGGGGGAGCAGGAATCAGGGCTCAGGCATGCGACCGACAGGGAAAGCTTATTGACGACTTTTTTATAGCCGAGAACAATAGAGCGATAAATGTGTTAAATGCCCCGTCACCTGCAGCCACTGCTTCGCTTTCAATTGGCGAAACCATTGCACGGAAAGTTGTTTCAAGGTTCAAATAGAAAAAAATGCTGATTATGTCAAAAACCCTCACCTCACTGGTCTTTTTAATTCTGCTCTTCCCTCGTTTCGGAGCGAATGCTCAATTCTCGAAGGAAAACAGCGGGGAATTTATTTTTTCGTTTTCCGAGGTACAACGCATGGGTATCGATATACCCACAAAAATGAGGTTTACCTTGTTTTTTCATGCGGGCCAGAACATGCACTATGATTTTACCAACAACTTTGGGTTTTTCAGCGGGTATGGCATCAGGAATATCGGAATTGTAACCGAAGAAGGAAATACCGTAATAAAGAGGCGAACTTACTCGCTAGGTGTTCCTTTGGCACTGAAGCTGGGATCCTTTAACGACCATATCTATGTTTACGGGGGAGGAGAACTGGAACTGTTTTTCCACTACAAGCAGAAGCTGTACATCAACGGCGACAAGACCGCTAAGCTTAGCCAATGGTTCAGTAATCGTACCGAGCGCTTTGCGCCTTCATTTTTCGCAGGCATCCAGTTTCCCAAAGGCATCAACCTGAAATTCAAGTATTACCCCCGGAACTTTTTAAATGTTGATTACAGGGGATATGATTTTAACACGCCGGTAGATTATTCGGATTTCAACCAAACACAGCTTTTTTATTTCTCGCTGAGTTTCAATTTCAAAAACCAGGATTTGAAGAAGCTCTACAGTCCTGAAACCGGACCGGGTAGAATTGCCGGTCTTTAGAGCCGGGTTTGCTTACAAGCGGTTAGAATGGATAGAATCAGTATGTGCGAAAGAGTGCTATGTTTGATTCTTTTTCCCAGTAGGCATCATATTAAAGAGAATTTGCTATTTTTGCAGCATAATGGGCTATTAACTCAGTGGTTTAGAGTGCTACCTTGACAGGGTAGAAGTCACAGGTTCGAATCCAGTATAGCCCACATTAATTTTAACGGAACGCCTTTATCTGTAATGGATTTGGGCGTTTTTATTTTGGTGTACCGACGCCCTACTGGAATAATTTGAGAAATTCGTGTTTGGATTTGTCAGGGCGGGACTGCAATTCTCAGCTATTATGTTGCTTAAAATAAGTGGCATATATTTTTTTGCCACAAGATTGTATCCCAAGTTTATTTTTTAGCTGTTTTTCCATCTCGACCCTAAAAGCCATTTAAGGCACAAACATACTTGCAATCAGAATATTTACAGGAAAGCTTATTCTCCGCCTGATTAAAAGAACTCGAAATAGTACCCGTACATTCTTTTTGAAAACATCGAATCCATACTGGGGTTAGTTCATCAGGCGTAGTTTTCATAGTTTCATCAGCGAGCAGGGAGAAGGAAGAAATGAGAACAATCGAAAAAAAATATTGTAGTTTTGTATAGGAGCAGGAAATGATATACCATTTTAATCAATGGCCGAAAAATTTAGAAATAGATATCGGATACCTTCCACACGATTGCAAACCTGGGATTATGGAAGCAAGGGGGCATATTTTGTTACAATTTGCACCTTTGGTAGACAACATTTTTTTGGGGATATAACAAATGGCCGGATGCAATTATCCATAATCGGAA
>JFJP01042784.1_pt1 | contig 18167 bp, 15 predicted proteins | sample 431651 | NCBI WGS metagenome assembly JFJP01 (sample SAMN02602958, study PRJNA72255) | Microbial mat metagenome, whole genome shotgun sequencing project. | biome: fresh water; feature: sink hole; material: water; isolation source: purple microbial (photo- and chemosynthetic) mats found in...
AAAGGGATTAATTCCATTGCAACAATGGGCGTAATGCCGAAGAAAACTTTCTTTATTGATATCACTATTCAAGAGATGTATACCCGAAGAAAAGAAAGTCATCAAGAAATTGATAGAATGGAAATGAGCAATGATGATTTTTTTAATCGGGTTCGGCAGGGCTATTTAGATCTGGCAAAAGAAGAACCGGGTAGATTTGTAACAATTGACGGCAAAGAATCCATTGAAACTATTCACCAGCAAATCTGGTCAGTTGTGGATGGAATGTTACCGGTCCATTCAACATAAGAATCGGTTACATCAATCACCGATTTCGATTTGCTCACTGCATTTCTCGCAAAGCATCGCGCTCTTTAAATCGATATCTTCTGCAGCAGTTGATGAATGCATTGCACACTCCTGATTTTTGCAATGATAGAGTCCGTACGTATGTCCAAGTTCATGAATAGTTTCTATCAGCGATCGTTCAAAAAAAAGGATCGGGTCAGGATCCAAACCGTAGATAGAATTATCCAATCGATAGGTTGAAACAACCGCAGCGGTTCCATTCAATTGTGCCTCGCCAAAAACATACGTTAAGATGGGAACAAAAAGATCGACTGAAGTTATTCCAATAACTTTTGACGACGTTGGAGAAAAGCGTTTGAGCAATTCTCTAATCAAATCAGTTGAGTTATACTGAAGACGAGAATTGTCGTACACTGTATTGAGAACATTATTGAGCGGAAGTTCGACAATAATTTCAGTATGAAAGACTGAACGCAATGGATGAGCAAGCGAGGACACAAACTCAATCGATACTGGTAATAACGGTACAAGCCGGATTGGAGCAATCATAATAAGATTTTACGAAGCAAATCGTTGAGTTCAAAACAAAAATATCACGATTTACATTAGTATTATTTTATGGTTTTTTAAATCCGTACTTGGCTATTTTATTGTACAGTGTCACACGGTCAATATCTAGAATCTCTGCAGCTCTGGTAATATTCCATTTTGCAGAATCTAATATCGACTCGATATGCACACGCTCTATTGCTTCCAATGTATCATCTTTTGGCATTTCTAATTTTGTACTGTTTTGAAACGGAAGATCTGTTGCACGAATGGATGATGATTGGGCAAGCACCATTGCCCGTTCGACTACATTCTCTAATTCGCGGACATTTCCGGGCCAATCATAGCGTATAAGCATATCCATCGCATCGCCGGAAATATCGCTTACAGATCTGTTCATAATCGTTGCATACTTCTTTATAAAAAATTGTGCCAGAATCGGAATGTCCATTCGCCGCTCCCGCAACGGTGGGATCAAAACGCTAAAAACATTCAATCGATAGTAAAGATCTTCTCTAAACGAACCATCTTTGATCGCCGATTCAAGATTCTTATTCGTTGCACAGATAATGCGAAAATCACTGGAGATCAAATCATTCCCACCAACTCGGGTGAATTGTTTCGTTTCGATCACCCGGAGTAATTCGATCTGCATTTTCGGACTGACTGTTCCAATCTCATCAAGGAAAATTGTCCCGCCGTCTGCCATTTCAAATTTTCCTTTGCGGCGATATTGCGCTCCGGTGAACGCTCCACGTTCGTGGCCAAACAGTTCGCTTTCCAACAATGTTTCAGCAACGGCACCACAGTTTACCGTAATTATTGGAAAATATCGGCGCGAACTATTTGCGTGGATTGTTCGGGCAATCAATTCTTTTCCGGTTCCGCTCTCTCCACGAATCATAACGGTAGTATCTGTTTGAGCAACGGTCAACGAAAGATCGGTCACGCGCTTCATTTGCGGACTCTCACCAACGATCTCATTCACACCGGAAATTTCTGTAATGTGCTCACGTAGTATTGAATTTTCATCCTCCAATTTACGCTGCTGCAATGCATTTGAAACAAGGTGCGAAAGATGATCGGGATCGATCGGTTTGGTCACATAATCAAATGCTCCATCTTTCAATGCTTGAACTGCACTTTCGACAGATGCAAACGCCGTTGCCATAATGATCTGCGCATTACGATCTATTTCGCGGAGTCGTTTAAGCAATTCTAATCCGCTCATCCCCGGCATTTTAATGTCAAGAATAATGATATCCCACGGACCTTTTTCCATTAATTTCAAAGCAGCATTTGCGTGCTCTGCAGCTTCAACGCGAAAACCATCTTGACGAAACCATTTTGTCAGAGATTCCCTTACAATTGGTTCATCATCAACAATTAAAATACTCGATTTTTTAATTTCTGACATATTCATTTCTCCTAATCATATTATAAATATCATACTAATGATTTCAATTATCACCATTGGGATTTTTTGCTGAACCTTATCTACTTAGGTCAAACTTCCCTGGTAATCGGTAATGTGATGGTAAACGTAGTACCTTTGTTCACCTGTGAAGCTACAGTTATGCTTCCGTTATGACGTTCAATTATTCCGTACACTACAGCAAGTCCTAACCCGGTTCCTTTTCCTTCTTTTTTTGTTGTGAAGAACGGTTCAAAGATATGCGGCAGATCCTCATCTCGAACACCAATTCCGGTATCAGAAAGAGCAATTGTAAATTCGTTCTCTCCTGTTTTTTTTACATCAATTAAAAGTTTACCTTCGTTCGGCATTGCTTCTACCGCATTGATCTCAAGCGCCAACAATGATTGCAACAGCTGTTCGGCGTCACACACAACAAAAGACAAACGATCATCAATTGATTGTTGGAGAATGATGTTGTGTATTTTTAAATGATGTTCGATCAATTTTGTGCTTTGTTCAACAAGAGATCGAATATCATTCTCTTTGAATTCACCGACTTTTTTTCGAGAGAATAGAAGAAGATTCTTTACAATATTCCCGCAGCGTGCCGTTTCATCTGCGATCATTGTCAACTCAGAAATAATTTCAATCTTATTTTCTTCACTGAGATCAGGATTATTCATTCGCTTGCGAATAAGTTTTGCGAAAGTCAATATTCCTTCTAATGGATTGTTTAACTCGTGAGCGACAGTGGCGGCAAGCGTTCCAAGTGAAACCATTTTTTCCACCTGTATTAAATTCGCCTGTGCGCGTTGAAGTTCTCCTGTTTTTTTCTGCACACGTTCTTCAAGTGTTTGGTTCAGCAATTGAAGCTCTTCCTGTGTTTGTTTCAACGTGCGTGTCATGTGATTGAACGATTTCGTTAGAAATCCAATCTCATCATTTGTCTGAACATCAATGGAATGGTCAAGATTTCCTTTCATCACTGCAATCGTACCTTCCGTTAAACGCTGCACCGGAATGTTTACCATTCGCCATAAGAACACGCCGCAAAATGTTGTTAAGACCGCCAATAATAAGAGTCCGCCGCTGTATTGTCCAAGTATTGTCTGAGATTTGTTATGAGCATGGCAGTCAGCTTCATAACAACTTTGTTGATTCTTGATCGGGGTAATAACACCGATAAGATTATGCCCTAACGATGAGCGAAAGAATCTGACCCGTTCAACATTGGTTGGGGTTACAATATCACTTTTCCCGGAGGGATGGCAGGCAATACAAGCTTCAGCAGTCATATCAACGGATGTGTTCAACTCAATTTCATTCGTGGAAAAAGAGATATCACCTTTTTTATTATAAATTCTGATTGCTTCAATACCTGGTTCAGAGCCGATGGTCTTAATGATGTGGTAAATATCTTCGCGGCGGTTCAATAGCATACTATACTGCGTTGAACGTTTCACGATATCGCTGACACGTTGTGCTGTAGCAATGGAAATTTGTGTATACCGCTCGGTTTGAATTTTTACGAGAACAAATGTAAGAACCCCAACTCCGACAACCATCACAACAAAAATTCCCACCAGTAGACGATACACAAGTAGGCGTGTATATTTCATAGGGGTGCTGAAAGTGTCAACACTTCCAAAAGTTCAACAGAAGCATTGCAAAAATGTATTGGGAATTTGGTTCAATTACAATGAGAATTTTCGATTATAGAGGACTCAAAAGTCTTAATAATAATTTCGTGTACCGTTTTTCACCGATGAATTGCTCTATGTTTTCTATCCGTTTTCCACCATCATACATTGTTGAACCGACCGAGGGGTTATTTTTTCGAATTGCAGAATTTATTGTTTGCGAAATTTTCTCTATTTCAATATTCACTACACTTTGATATTCCTCCGCTGACAAATATTGAGAGCTGTCTGAAAGCGGTTTCGATGGTATCAGTGAAAGTAACCATCCTTCATCGTATGGATCATTGGTCAGCAATGATGGTTTCGATGTTAACGACGAATTCAAAGTAGCAGTAATGGCGGAGATGGGATTATAGAGTGCAAATGTTTCGGCATCACGAATTAACCACGCGTATGGTTTATGGGCTTCGATATGTGACGGAGAATGAACCAATGCCACACTGACTATTGGCTGAAGTAGTTTTGCAAGAAATCCATCGATTCCGATACGCATTGTTCCATCATTTCTGTTCTGAATCCAAGTATGTGAGGAACAATACAATCTATCAGAGGGGAATATGATTTTTTTCAAAGGGGAAATAAGTTGATCCACAATCTCTTCATATGCGTCGTTTCCATTATGCGGCATACCGCTTCCGACAACGGTAGAAAATTGTTCGGAAGCACGTTCAGCAAAAGTTTTATTTTGAGTCCGCATGACTCCATCAAAAGGACAAGTTTCACAATCAAAATTTTTATCACATAATTTATAATTTACCAATCCGGCTTCCATCCATACACATTGCCGTTCGTTGTCCGGAATTATTTGATGTGATTGTTTCATGATATAAACCCCTTCCTGACGTAATCGACCATACTACTTATACTGGCGATGAAACTTTTTTGAGATCTTCATGCATAGAATACACATTCACGGAATGTTTGTGGACATCCTCGTGCTCGTGTTCATCAATAAATACCGGGAAATATTTTGCGATGAAATAGAATGCGATGAATCCAATCGTAACGATCATCATCGTGATCGAGAATTCATTCCAAGAAGGGACATACGTCGTGCTGGTCCATCCTTCCATTCCGGTGATTGCGATATTCATTCTGTTCATAATAAATCCAACAACAACCAGCACTGCTCCAATAAATAATCCGGTCGTATTCTGTCTGATCTTTCGTTGGGTGAACATGATAAATGGTATGATCACTCCAACGGTAACTTCAAACCAATACATATAAGTCTCAAATCTCGGAACGGTGAGCAACGAAAGCATTTTTCTGTCGTTAAGATCGACTGCTTTCATTACGGCATAGACACCAAGCATCACTACACAGATGCGGGCGATTTCTGTCAATAGATTCAGTTCTAATCCACGATTGAATGCACGACTGCTAAGGAACGATTCAAAGATGATCATTGCACATCCGGCGGCAATTGCCGACACATAGAAAAATATCGGCATATATGCTGAATACCATAATGGATACATCTTATCTGGAACGATCAGATACAATGACCCAAGAGACGATTGATGCAGCGTAGACAATATCACACCCAGAATAATCAATGGGATACTTATCCGTTTGATCATTTTTATCGTTTTGGTCATTTTATATTTCTCCAAAATAACAGGAGCAAATTCCAATGCGAGCACGGTGTTATAAAGCATCACACACCATGCAACTTCAAACATCACCGAGCGCGGATTCCACATGATAATCGCATGCCAGATCTGTAATGGACGACCAAGATCGAACATCAGTCCCACAACGACAAGAAGATATCCGAGAAATGCTGTTAAAATGGTAGGGCGAATAATCGGTTCAAACCGTTTGATATTAAATATGTATACGATGGCTGCCAACGTAAATCCTCCGGCGGCGAGACCAACACCGCACAACACATCAAATCCGATCCATATTCCCCATGGAAATGTATCGCTCAGATTTGTTGAAGCGCCAAGTCCATGAAAAAAACGAACATACGTTGAGTACAGCCCTGCGATCATAATTACAACCGCCGTCATTTTCCAAAATCCAAATGTTGTGAATAATTTTTTCATGGCAATATTTAGTTCTTTCCGTGATTAGAATGATTTGTGTCGTGCAATTTCTGTTCGAACTCTTTTACTTCCTGTCTGCGATTCGTAATCCACCAAATACCGAACAATAACGTTCCACCGACTGTCACAACACCGGGAATTTTTGAAAGTGCATTCCAGGTCAGCTGTGGTAACGCAGTTGTTTGCAGTGTTGTGCGGAATCCAAGATTTTCAAATGGTACAGATGTAATGTATAAAACAGATGTTCCGCCAACTTCCTTCTCACCATAGATCTTTTGCACATATTTATCCGGCTCAGCGGCAAGCCGTTCATATGCTTCTTTCAACAGATCATCTCTATCTCCAAACTTGGTTGCGCCGGTCGGACATGCTTCAGAACATGCCGTCGGTAAACCTTGTGCAAGACGTTCATGACACATGGTACATTTCTGGACGCGGGGATATGTATTTGACCATTCGTATCGCGGCACTTGAAATGGACAAGCCTGCATACAATATCTGCATCCGATACATTTATCGACATCATAGACTACAGGACCTTCAGGCATCTTTGTGAATGCACCAACGGGGCAAACCGACGCGCAGGTCGGATCGTCACAGTGCTGGCACATTCGACGGACAAATACACCGTCATACTCATTCAAGGCGGTGTATGCTGTCGTCGAGAGAGCTTTTTCCTCATCTACCGGCATATGATTCACTTCTTTGCACGCTGTTTGGCAAGCGTTGCATCCGACACAAAGCGTAATATCTATGAGCATTGCTTTTTTCTTTACCATGACATTCTCACCTTAGTCTACTAGTAGAAATTGATTTTCAAATTGTTTGCATTGTTCTTTGTTCAGATTTTTGAACACACCGGGAGCAATGTCGCCGCCATCTTGCAGATACACCGGAACGGGAGCAGACATATGAGCAAAGAAATCTCGCAATCGGCCCATTTCTTCTTTCAACCAAACTCGTGTATCATTCCCGAGATAAAATGCACGAAGATCATTTGTTCTGGATGGGGTGATTGTATATGCCCAACCTTCACTGAACAATGCTTCGCTTAATAGTTCTGGTTTTTTTGCAAGCTTCATATTTGCAAGTTCGATGACACCTTCGATCGGTGAACGGACAATCACTTCTTTTTCATCTTGTTTCAAACGAAGGATTGCATCACCTTTTTTAATTGTATCACCATTATTCTTCAGCATTTCAATTTCGGGACGATTGAACATTCGGGCCACAAAATCATCGATACCAAGCTGAACTTTTCCCGATGGGAATAAACTTAGCCATGTGTGAGATTTTGTGAAGAAAATTCCAGCCGGTGTTCTCATCGGAATTGTTCGAATCGGAATTGGTTGCATTACCGGTGCTGTCTTTTTATTACGTCGAACAAAATAGTCGATCGTCAAAAAAAGTGTTATCGTTGCGATGAATAATAAGACTGTCATTGTAGTATCCTTTCGTAATGGTCGTGTGTGTGTTAATGTTGACAATCTATATATGGCAAGTTGCGTGCCAAAGAGAAGAAAATATCAATAAAATATTTGTGCTATAACTCTTTAATTACAAATGGGTTACACAAAGGATATTTTCCATAAGAAATGATGAAAAAACGAACGTCCGTTAAATGATGATTTATTCAACGGACGTTTTATATATAGTGTGCGTTTTGGCGGAATTTGTTTACAAAGGCAAGAATTGAAGTGTGGAAATGTTCAACGCTTACTGTTGAGAATATATGCGTTCATAGGTTAACAGGTGTATATAATCTTAATAAAAAATTTATTTATGAAAAATATTTTTTACCTCATCAATTTTCACAATATCATTCATCTCGATCAACGAAGATTCAATCGATTTCCCAATACCATTCCATTTTTCATGGGCAGAAAAAACAGAAAGATCACCAAAGTCTACCACTCTTCCTTTCCACCATGCGCCTGTAGAGTCATGAACTTCTTCTTTATTGATCGCAATATCTGCAACGATCGAAGGACGACCATCTGAGAATGTTATCGTCGCTTTTTCAACAATAATATCATAAAGATTTTTTGTGTTCATTGGAATATTTTCATAGACATCAGTACTTGTTCTTTCATACGACTTTGTTGCAATAGAATGAAAAACGGAAAGCAATCCGACACAATTCAATTTTCGAATGAACATTTTATCGTTATCATCCTTCCATCCGCCCGATTCGATCAACACAACACTGGTTCCCCATTTTTGGATGTTATCGCCAAAGGCACGCGGCTCAAAAGCATCATCATACTTTCCAATATGGTTGTCAACAAACTGCTGCAACACAAGAGTCAATTCAGATGCTACTTTTTTTGCCCGTGTTCGAACAACATTATCAGTCTTTTCAACATTGTATGCGGGAGCAAGAAGAGAGATCGCCGCAACAGTTCCTTTATCCCCCACTGAATATCGCGGATCTTGATCGTGCAGATTGAAACCGATCTCCGGATCGAATCTGTCACGAGTTGATTTTAGAATTTTAGCTTCCGGTGTTTGCAGCCGCACTGCGTCTCGATTCATATCTATTCCCTGCGATGTTCGCCGCTGAAACCGTTCCGCCCCGTCAGGATTGAGCATAGGAATGATGAGGAGCGTTGTTTCAGAAAGAATCGTTTTTACTTCAGCAGAATTTTTGTTCTTCGAAATATAGTTCAGCAGATCAAGTAGTCCCATCGTAGCTGTTGGTTCATCTCCATGCATTTGTGACCAAAGGAATATCTTTGTTTTTCCAGTTCCAAGTGCCAATAAGTTAATAGAGCGATTCTCCGCCGAACTGCCGAGTTGCTCTATCGTTACCAAATCTCCGAGAGATTTTTTGATCGTTCCAAGATGTTGTATCAATTCAGCGTGTTTAAATCGTCTGGATGAAATTTCGTTAAATTTATAATTGTCGTACGAATTAAATAAGGTTTTTGAGAATTGCGAATCTGCAAGTTGAGTAATCATACCAAACACCAGAAATAAAAGAATTGTTTTCATAGAATTATTTAAAGTATAAAATCCCGCCAAACCATAATTGGTGTGACGGGATTAGTGTAACAAAAATTTACTTCAATAACATCCCCGCTGTAAAAAAAACCAGGTTTCTGTTGATATTATGAGATCATTTTAACATTACCATTCTTTTTGTATCGGTGAACGAACGCCCGCCATCCATTTGAGCGGTAATTCGGTAGAGATACATTCCGCTTGCAACTTTTCCCCCAGCCGAGTTTGATCCATTCCAAACTACTGCGTTATATCCTTGCTGAGCAGTACCGGCAAACAATTCATTAACGACATTCCCAAGGATATCATAGACAATAACCGAAATTCTTGCAGCAGACGGTAATGAATAACTGATCACGGTTGAAGGATTGAATGGATTAGGATAGTTTTGATGCAGTGCAAATTCATCAGGATTCAGACCGTTTTTGCTAACAGATGTTGAGTTTTGCACTGAAATTGTATCATATACTTGTGTTGTCAGAGTTACGGTTGCGGTTTTACGCGGAGTTGCAACCATAAAGATCTCTTCGTTTGCATTCTCAAACCACACAATATTGCCTGCCCAATCTAACGCCAAGTCTGCATTGGCATTATTATTCCCTCCAAGACTCCCTGCAACATCTCCTGACTTGAATATTCTTTTTGCTTCAAAGAAACCATCGATCATTGTAACTTCATGAATTCCGAGATTGAGCGTATCCGTTCCGTTTATTCCACGAATACTATAATAGAGTGTATCGTCAGAAGCACTATTTTTATCATTACCATGTTTTAATACAAGACAAACCGGCTGACCAGTTGTGTGGGTAATCGAAAATGTTGCATCTGATCTCTTCTTCGGCAACCCGCTTGAGATATCGTATCGTTCAACATATCCGGGAGCGACTCCCCCGGCACCGGTTCGTAACGTAACTATTAAAAATCCGGCATCATCGAGAATAGCTCTCCAAACAACCGTATCTGCAGCAATATATAATTTTAAATTTGCCCCTTCGCCCGCAGCAAAAACTCCTCGTGGAGCTGTAATATTTCTGAAAATAATTTTAGGAGACGCAGAGTCATTATCCAGTCGAGTTACAAAATTCCCGCCATTACTCACCTGGTATACACGCCCTTTGCTATCCAGTGCAGTTGTCCACGGAGCAGTTGATCCCCAATTGAATGTTCCACCATTTGATGTACCAAGTGAATTCGATAAACTCGGATGACCCGAGTCAGTCCCCGCAAAAGAACCATCCGGATTATACCGAAGAGCTCCAGTTTTATAACCGCCCGTACCTCCATCAGAGTTGCTAGCATACCAATATCCAAATCCTTTGGTGTTCATGTTATTATTGATATCAACACCGCGTGTGAATATTCCGGTGGAGATATCACCGATTGGTGACGTTTGCTGGAAATAAAATGAAGTATATTGTACATTCGAGTAAACCAATCCTGTGGTTGTAATGGTTACATAATATTTTGAACCAACTGCTGAACCTGTTCCATCCCACGTAACAGAATTAGGATTCGAGAGTCGTCCCTGATTGGATGCATTAATTGTTGCAACAACAGCCTTGGTACTTGCATTCATCACTTTCACAACTACTGCGGTTGCAGTATCATTAAGATAATACCAAATCTTTACTCCGGTTCCGTCATTCAATTTGCCATCAAATGGACTACCGTTAGGATTTGTAATTGCTGTTCTCGAGGCAAATACATCTGCAAACATAACGCTGCACAATAGCATCAACGGTAAAGCAAACAGAGAAACAAGTTTCTTCATGCAACCTCCCTTTATAGATTTTTGTGATTTACTTATTGAATATTGATTCCAAATCAGACTATCAAGTCTCTTTAAGAGAATATAGTCTGTTTGAATAATAGACGCAATAAAAAATGAATCCATAAATGATAAAAATCAGCCAAAATCGGACTAATGCACTACCATAATTGCAATTTGATGATAAAATTTACTATATAAGTTTAAAAAAATGGTCTCTTGGGATTTCGGACATAATTTCGTATTTTTATTCACATTTTTGAATCCCGAATTGTCGGGATTTTTTTCAATTTTGAACAGATAAAGGAGTTTTTGTAGTGGAAGTAACAATAAAAAGTAATACTGACTGCGAACAAGAGATGCTTATTACAATGTCGCAGGAAGAATTAGCACCTCATTTTGAGAAGGCATATCGTGAAGCAGCACCGGCATTAGAGATCAAAGGTTTTCGCAAAGGGAAGGTGCCGATGCACATGATCAAAAAAATGTTTGGAGCCAGCATTGAATATCAGGCTGTTGAAGATATTTCCAACGATATTTTCAGAAAAGAAATTGAATCTCGCGATATCAATCCTATAGGAACACCAACCATTGTAAAATTGGATTTCAAACCCGGTACACCATTGACCTATGCGATCAAATATGAAGTGCGTCCAACATTTGAACTAAAAGACTATTCTGGACTTACAATCGAAAAATATATTCACAACTCGAACGATACCGAGCTCAACAACGAGATCGAACGATTGCAGCAGACAAATTCCACGCTGGAAGAAGCGCAAGCGATAGACGATGACAATTATGTAGCTACGGTGGACATGGTGGATTTTGATGAGAAAGGAACAATTCTATCTTCTTCCAAACGCGAAGGGATGCGGATCTATCTAAAAGAAAAATCAACTGAAAAAGAGATCAAAGAAGCATTGCGGGGATTATCCATTGGAGATGTGAAAGAGGTGAAATTTACCCATCAACATGGCGATCATTCACACAATGTTCATCTTCAATTAACGGTGAAGAAAATCGAAAAAGTCATTCTTCCCGCAGTTGATGATGCCCTTGCCCAAAAAATAAGCAATGGTAAATTCCAAACGATCGAAGAATTGAAACTGAATATCAAAAAAGATCTCGAAGATTTCTGGAAAGAACGAAGCGATCGACGATTTGAGAACGATCTCCTTTCCGAAATTGTGAAGCAGTATGATTTTACCATTCCTGAATCGTTGATACAGAATGTTACCGATACGTTCATAGACGACGCAAAGAATCAGCAGCCAAACAAACAACTGCCGAAGAATTTCAATGAAAAGCAGTACCGCGAACAATCCCGAGAAACGGCTATCTGGCAGTCCAAATGGCTCTTGATCAAAGAACAGTTCATTACAAAAGAGAAGATTGAAATTGCTGATGCTGAGATCGAAAAGATCGCGGAAGAAGAATCTGCAAAACTCAATATCGACAAAGAACGTTTGGTGAATTTCTATAAAAGTTCAGATAATGCGTTGGAACGACTGAAATACAACCGTCTGATTGACATTTTGAAACAAAATGTTAAGATTACGGAAGTCGTTACCGACGATTACAGTAAATTTGCTGTCCAGAAATAAAAAAGGCAATTTTCTGACGATTGATACGTCTAATTGTCTGACAGTTAATTTACCACATTTAAGGAGTGTTATGATTTTCGAAAGAACAATACAAACAAAACCGTACGAACTATACAATCAACTCGTTCCAATGGTTGTTGAACAAACAAGCCGCGGCGAACGCGCGTATGATATTTTTTCCCGCTTACTAAAAGAACGCATCGTATTCATCGGAACGGCGATTGATGATTATATTGCTTCACTTGCTATCGCTCAAATGCTTCATCTTGAAGCTGAAGATCCGGAAAAAGATATCTCCATCTATATCAATTCCCCCGGTGGTTCAGTCACTGCGGGACTTGCTATTTACGATACAATGCAGTTAATTCGTCCTCAGGTAGCAACGATCTGTGTTGGAATGGCAGCAAGTATGGGAGCAATTCTTTTGCTTGCCGGAGAAAAAGGAAAACGCCAGGCACTTCCAAACTCGCGGATAATGATCCATCAGCCGTGGGGAGGAGTTCAGGGAACAGCTTCCGATATCAGCATACAGGCAGAAGAAATCTTAAAGACAAAAAAACGTCTTAACGAAATCATCGCGCAGCATACTGGTAAACAAGTTCACGAAGTTGAGAAAGATACAGACCGGGATAATTATATGTCTGCAGAGCAGGCACGTGAATACGGACTTATTGATAAAGTGCTTGCAAAACGAGCTGCAACCGATACAAAAAAAGAAAAGTAATCTATGAGTAAGCAAAAAAGTGAAGACAAAGTTCGTTGTTCATTCTGCGGACGACGACCGGAAGAAGTGACCAGCATTATTGCAGGACCGGATGTCTATATCTGCGATATGTGTGTTTCCACTTCCATGGATATCATCCGCACCAATTTGTCTTCCGCCCGAACAAAAAAGATCAAGAACAAAGGTTTGCTTACACCAGTACAGATAAAATCTGCGTTGGATGAATATGTGATCGGTCAGGATCAGGCGAAAAAAACATTGGCTGTTGCAGTATACAATCATTACAAAAGGATTGATACACAGGAAATATTCCATGATCCGGAAAATGTAGAAATTGAAAAAAGCAACGTAATGCTTATCGGCACCACCGGAACAGGAAAGACTTTACTCGCACAGACATTGGCGCGGATTCTTGATGTTCCTTTTGCCATTGCCGATGCAACAACATTGACCGAAGCCGGTTATGTCGGCGATGATGTTGAAACCATTCTAGTTCATCTGTTACAAAATGCAGAATACAATGTTGAGCGTGCCGAACGCGGAATTGTTTATGTTGACGAAATTGACAAGATCGCACGAAAGAGCGACAGCGCTTCGATTACGCGTGATGTTTCCGGTGAAGGTGTTCAGCAGGCATTGCTTAAAATTTTGGAAGGAACTGTTGCCGGAGTACCGCCAAAAGGTGGACGAAAACATCCTGAACAGAGTCTTATCAATATCAACACAAAGAATATTCTGTTTATTTGTGGCGGTGCGTTTGAAGGATTAGAGAAAATAATTTCTCGCAGGGTTCACAAAAATGCAATCGGTTTTGGTGCAGATATTAAGAGCAATAAAGAAAAAGCCGGAGACGCATATCTGCAATTAGCAGAACCGGATGATCTCTTAAAATTTGGATTGATCCCGGAATTCATCGGACGCCTCCCTGTCTTAACAACACTTCATTCGCTGGATGAAAAAGCGTTGATGAACATTTTAACAGAACCGCGCAATGCCATCGTTAAGCAGTTCAAAAAATTGTTCAAGTATGAAGGGGTCGAACTCGATTTTGAAGAAGCTGCATTACATCAGATCGTAACTAAAGCAATTGCGCGAGGAACCGGGGCGCGCGCGCTTCGTTCGGTGGTGGAAGATATCATGCGGGACATTATGTATGAACTTCCATCAAAATCCAATGTGACAAAATGCGTCATTACAAAGGAAACGGTTGAGAAGAAAAAAGAACCGATCTATGTTTTGGAAGAGCGAAAATCGGCGTAGAGCACTCACGCAAAGGCGCTAAGACGCAAAGAGTTAGAAATACTAATCCCGCCTTTAAGGCGGGATTAGTATTTTAAGGGGAGATTAAAATTATTTCAAGAGAATCATTTTTTTCACCTCAACAAATCTTCCCGCCTGCCCGCCGTCTTTTTGGAGGGCGATCAGTTTGTAAAAATATATTCCGGACGAAACATAATTCGCGTTCCACTTCACTTCCTTCCATCCCGCAGATTGTTCTTCGTTCACGAGTGTTACGATCTCTCCCAAGCAGATCGTATACGCAGAGTTTTACGTTTGCCGATGGCAGAAATTTAATTAAGATTCTGTCACTGCTTTGTAAATTCGGCGTTAAAAATTGCACCAGATTGAATACCCCAATGCAGTTTCAGAATGTTTCCTTCAATGACATAGTCGTATACTATTGTACCATTTTCACCGGTAGGTCCTTTTAGAATCATTGTTAGTTGAGTTCCCGATGTACTGCACGTACCTGGCATTGTTATTAACTGACCGCTTATGTTTGTGGTTTGCTGAATCGATCCATCATTTTCTATCTTAAATGTCCAGACTAATCCCATTGAATCGAGTTGACTTTCTGTGAGAGTTTCGGACATCCCCTGATATTCAGAAATCATTTTTGTTATTTTCCAATTGCCAGCCAATGGATTGGTACTTTGTGGTTCTGCCGGATTATTTTCTTTGCTGCATCTCCATAGTAGAAGAGGAAAAAAGAAAGCAAATAATACAACTACTTTGAATACTCTTAAGAGTCCCATAGTGTCCTCCTTTTTTTGAAAAGAAAGCATCATATTAATTTAAAACTCACCATCATTGCTATGATGCCTCTTTACATTATTGTTTTAGATATTCAAAATACTTTAAACCTTCGGTATCCTATACTTACCAACCTTGTGCTGATCAAAATATCGGTGGAATCGTTTATCCCGCTAATGATCGGTGTTTTGAACGATGCTCACGGATCGACATGATCCCGGCACCGATGGTACCAACTAACAGACCAGACGGACAAACCAGAATGGCAATAAGAAAGCATACAACACCGGTAACATTGAGCATACCATAAACAATACTTGTTTCGCCTATCACCGAGGCAATTCCTTCAAACACGTTATGAAGGATTGCAAACAAAATAAATCCTATTCCTGATGCGTAGATGAGATATCGGTACTGCTTGGAGGTTCTCCAGGGATGGACGAATACGAAAACCAAAGCAATGGCAGAAAGATACGCGAAGGCTATTCCAGGCGGATTGTCGTCGATGCCGATACGAGAAGCATTATAAGCAAGTACGATGCAAACAGAAAGGAGTAATAATGAAATAACTCCGTTACGAGGTATCCAAAGTACTTTTAACATATCAACCTCCTAGGTATTTTCATTACTGCTATTTACGCAGAGAGTGAATATGATTTTTTGAAAAGAACCAGTAAAATAAAAACAAAAGTGCCGCACCGATAGAATTACATGGTTTTATAAAAATTCATGAGATTGAACAGTGAACACATTAGTGGCACAGTGCATTATCCAAATCATTGAATCTCAACTAATTTGTACAAAACATCGGCAGAAACAGTTTCGATCTCAACCTCCTCTCCAACTCGCCGCAACTGGAATTGACGGAGGAACACTTTTACCTGAAGATCATTTGAAGTAACGGAGATTGTCATTTTTTCCGGCGGAACGTTATCGATCCCTTCGTTGTCATACTCTTTAATAAGATTCGTTGCAAACGCATGAAGAAGAACGGTAGCAGGCATGCCCTCCTTCCTCATCCTGATAAACATCGTATCCAAAGCATCTGTAAATTCTATTCCCACATTTTCGTCCATAAACTCCTTCTTTGCCGAATTTCGAACCACAAACTGAAGCCGCAATAGCCGGTCATATCCCCGAACGTCGATCGATGCTCCCTGATCTATGCCAAAATTGGGAAAACTTGACCTCCCCATCGGCCGTATTCTAATGAATTGTACACCCATAAGTGCTGTAACATCCGCCGGTTCTTTTAACGCCCAGGAGTTTCCCGCAGAGTCGGCTTGCAGACTGACCGAGAACCATGGTTGAATTCCTCCATACCCGTGGTTGATAAAAAGATATTCGACGATTGAACTTATATTCTTGGCTGCCTGCCGGGAAACCGGAGTTGTCGAACGGTGAACTTTGCCGTCGGTTAGTATCGAGTGTTGAATCAGTATATCGCTTAAACGGGTACGCTGACTCATTTCAGAGACTGCGAATATGTTCCACGGACCGAGACCGAACAGCAGAGCCGCTGCACCCAGTGTCGCAGGATAAAATTTTATTGGAAGATTTTTTCTTACTAAAAGAAGGAAGATCGTCACGATCAACCATCCGGCAAGGATAACGGCAATGTATCGTCCCTCGGTTACGCCGTATTCGGAAATTCTCCGATACAGTGATATCGGAAGTATGATGAGGAGCGGAATCATAGTGACAGGGAACCATCGAACAACTGCTTTAATCCACCCTGCTGATTCACGGTTCCGAAGAGGATCAACCAAAACAACTGCAATCAATCCTGCCGTTGCATACCCAAAGATCAGCCTGCTGATCCACCCTTCGGACCATTGCCATGAAAGAAGAATCTTTCCGACATAAGCATAAATGATGATTATGTAGATAGCTAGCAACGGAAATAAAACGTATTGCACGAGGATCTTAAAACTTTTTGGATATTCATGATCATCGGCGTATCTGTCAAATCGTTCAGGGATCCCAGCCAGAAAAAGCCATGTAGTAAAAATGCCGGTGATCAGAACCCATAGTTCGAAATACCTTTTTCCGGGCACATCAATACCAAATAGATTGTCGAGCGCTACAAGTGCCAGTGTTAGACCGAAGTACAATATATTGGAATACAGAATTGCTCCAAGTATACGAAAGAGAAGGGTTTTGTTATAGTTCCATTGAGCCGTACCGCCGCCTGCGTCGATAAATGGCACGATCGAAACAAAAAAGTGTGCGGCGAGTGCAAAAAGTAATAACCGCGATACTTGATATTCCGATCCAGAAGAAAGAACGGATGGTACAGTCAATGCGTATCCAATGAGAACAATGATTCCCACGACCTGTGCACCGAGTTTTGGAACGACTTTCCATTCATTGCGTTCGGCCACCATAGCGATACCGAACAACCATGGTATACCAAGTGCCGATGCAAAGAGGAGTTTGAACAATATCGTCGGTCCCGGGACTCCTTCATATTCGATGAGTAAAATCGCAGATACCGTACCAAGAACTGCGCTACCAATTACCAGTGGGAATCGTTCTAGTGTTCTCACAATGCCATTAATGATGGCATCAAAAGATGGTATTTTCATATTGATCTCCGAATGGTTAAGGTTGATGCGACAAAAAGTTAAATCCCAACACCTACATGAAATCCATAAAAGTCTTTACGGTCACCATTTAGGTTGGTTATTTGCTTATAATAGCCGATCCCAACATTAAACAAAAAGGATAGACTTGTTCGTATTTCTGCTCCAATAAAAGTGCTCTTGGTAGTAATTGATAGTGGATTTCCCCATGTGCGTAGGAGTACGAGGCGGGCTTCACTGAAAATCCCAAAATCCTGCATTGATTTGGGGGAATATATGCCTTGATAACCAATCCCGAGGCGCCCGCCCGTAATACCGGGGCTTAGCGAAATGCTGAGATTGTGCAGCCATGTTTTATTATCACGGTCTGTCTGGAACATATGTACGTACCGCGAGGTGATCGACCAACGGTCCGGAGATCCCCATTCGATAGAAGTG
>JFJP01018670.1_pt1 | contig 18166 bp, 30 predicted proteins | sample 431651 | NCBI WGS metagenome assembly JFJP01 (sample SAMN02602958, study PRJNA72255) | Microbial mat metagenome, whole genome shotgun sequencing project. | biome: fresh water; feature: sink hole; material: water; isolation source: purple microbial (photo- and chemosynthetic) mats found in...
AGGATGTGTAGTGTTTTACGGCCCCCGTCGCTGATCACTATCACACCATGCGCACACGAGGTGCTACTGCGATTAAGGAAGCCTGTACTCTCGTCCAATGTTTGTGCGCGAACGCCTAGGCGTCCGCTGTCACTCCAGGAGCAGTCACCTTCTTGCCTACCCACTCGAGCAGTGCCATCTCGGAGCCGTCGCCACCGCGGCGGCCGAGCTTGAGGACACGCGTGTAACCTCCCGCACGCCCCTCGCAGAGCGGCAGGATATCGCTGAAAAGCGTATCCACCACATCCTGGCGATGCAGCAGCGCCATCGCCTGCCGCCGTGCCGTGACGTTCGCTGCCGGTCCCGCCGCCGCCTTGCGGGCGATGGTCACCATTTTCTCAGCGGCAGACCGAGCGATCTTCGCCTTCTGGACCGTCGTCGTGATGCGACGCTCCTTGATCAGATTGCCTACCAGTCCCTCCACAAGCGCCTTGCGATGTGAAGAACTCCGTCCAAGTTTTTTCCTAACTGCGCGATGCCGCATAGCCCGCCCCCAATCCTACAATTATTTTCCAAGTAAATCTGAGTCAATCGCCACACCAAGCCCAAGCCCGAGTTCCTCAAGCTTCGCCTTGATCTCATTCAACGACTTCTTGCCGAAGTTACGGTATTTGAGCATGTCCGCTTCCGTCTTCAAGGCCAGTTCGCCGACCGTCGTGATATTCGCGTTGTTCAGGCAGTTCGCCGCACGGACACTCAACTCGATCTCGTTGACGCTCATTGCCAGCTTGTGCCGCAACTCCTCGCGCTGCGAGTTCTCTTCCTTCACGTTTTCCTCGAACTCGACCTCCTGCTTGTCGTAATTGACAAATACATCCAGGTGGTGGCTCAGGATCGCCGCCGAGAGCTTCAGCGCCTCATCCGGCGAAACCCGCCCGTCGGTCCATACGTCAAGCACGAGCTTGTCATAGTCCGTCCGCTGCCCGACACGTGTGTTGCCCGTCGTGAAGTTCACGCGCCGCACAGGCGAAAAAGCCGCATCAATCGGAATCCGGCCGATCTCCTGCTGCGGGGCCTTGCTCCATTCCGCCGGCCGGTAGCCGCGGCCAACCTCGAACTCAAGCGTCATCTTCAGGGTGATCGCATCCGAAATTGTCGCGATGTGCAGATCCGGATTCAGGACCACGCCATAGTCACCCAGGTCGAAATCACCGGCCGTGACCTGACCAGGCCCCTTGACGGCAACCTGTATCGTGCGCATCTCGCGGACATCGGTCTTCACCAACACCTGTTTCAGGTTGATGATGATATCCGTCACATCCTCGAGGATTCCCTCGATGGCACAGAACTCGTGGTCGGCACCCTCGATACGCACCGCCGTGATGGCCGCGCCTTCGATCGATGACAACAGCACACGGCGCAATGAATTGCCGATCGTGCGCCCATAACCGATTTCAAACGGCTCCGCAACAAACTGCGCATACAGGTTCGTTGCCGATTTTTCTTCCTTCACAACCCGCTTGGGCATCTCAAATCTGCTTACTCTAATGGGCATCGCTATATCCTTCTGATTGTTTGGCCGCTATATCGGGGCGGACCGTTTCATTCAAATACCAAAACAAAACTCGAACGGCACTTACACACGCCTGCGTTTGCGAGCCCGGCACCCGTTATGAGCGATCGGCGTCACATCCACGATCAGGGAAACGCCAAGACCGGCCGACTGAAGCCCGCGAACAGCGGATTCCCGCCCGGCGCCAGCCCCCTCTAGACGAACCTCGACTTCATGCATTCCCTTGCCCGCCGCGACACGCCCCGCCTCCTGCGCCACCATCGTGGCCGCGAACGCCGTGCTCTTGCGCGACCCCTTGAAACCGGCGCGCCCCGCGCTGCTCCAGGAAATCACGCCTCCCTTCGGATCGGTGATCGCCACCTGCGTATTGTTGAAACTCGCCTTGATGTGCGCAACGCCCACGGGAATGCTGCGGCCTCCGCGAATCTTCTTGCGCACCACCGGGAGCTCCCCTTCTGCCAAGCCATCGCCAAGAATGTCCGCCGCCGTCTCCACCGGCGCATCCTTCACTGCCGCCTCGTCCTGCTTCATATCCGTATCTTCGGCCATACCATCTCTCCTTACAAGAACCAGAATCCTTAAGAACCGCTACTTCTTCACGGCGGCGCGCGCCTCTTTGCCGCGCACGGCACCAACCGTCCGCCGCGGCCCCTTGCGCGTCCGCGCATTCGTGCTGGTCCGCTGACCACGCACGGGAAGACCACGACGGTGGCGCAATCCGCGGTAGCTGCCAACGCTGATCAGGCGACGGATATTGGAGGTCACCTCGCGACGAAGATCACCCTCCACGCGATAGCCGCCCTGGATAACCTCGATGAGCGCACGCAACTCTTCAGACGTCAGATCATCCGCCTTCTTCGCCGGATCCAGCTTCGCCTTCTCGAGAATCTCCAGCGACGTTGCCGGACCAATTCCGTAAATGTAACGCAGCGCGTACTCGATACGCTTGCGTCCCGGTATATCCACACCTAGTACTCTCGGCATTCCAACTCTCCTTAACGCATTCATTCGCCGTGCCGGCACATCGCCGCCCTGGCCGCACCCGCCAACCACGGGCGCATTCAAATTACCCCTGCCGCTGCTTATGCCGCGGATTCGTGCAGATCACCCGCACCACACCCTTGCGCCGGATCACCCGGCACTGCTCACACATACGCCTGACTGATGTTCTGACCTTCATCGCTATCCCTCGGAAAATTTAAAAAAGCTCCACACCTTACACATAACCAGACGGCAAGTCCAACAAAAACTACACCGTCAGAATCTCGGGCCCCGCGCTGCTGATCGCCACCGTATGCTCGAAATGAGCCGAGGGCTTGCGATCACGTGTCCGGACCGTCCAACCATCCTCCATCACCTTCACGGCCGCCTTGCCCATGTTCACCATCGGCTCGATCGCCAATGTCATCCCCGAGCGCAGCAAGCCCCCCTTACCCGGCTTCCCGTAATTGGGAATCTGCGGATCCTCATGCAGCTCGCGACCGATACCGTGCCCGACAAAGTCCCGTACCACGGTAAATCCGGCCTTTTCAACCATCGACTGCACCGCGTGCGATATATCGGAAACCCGATTCCCGCAAACAGCCTTCTCCACCCCGGCCTGCAACGCCATCTGGGTGACCCTGACCAGCCTTATCCAGTCCGGATCGGTCACTCCGACCATCACCGTCGTCGCCGTATCCCCATAAAAACCGTCTATCAGCACCCCGATATCAAGACTGACGATATCGCCGATCTCAACCCGCCGCGGCCCCGGAATCCCGTGCACGACCTCATCGTTGACCGACACGCAGATAGTGCCCGGAAACCCTCTATACCCCAGAAACGCGCATTCCCCTCCGGCCCGCCGAATCAAATCCGCCGCATGCGTGCCGATCTCCCGCGTCGTCACCCCGGGCCGAATCCAGCTGGCGACCTCATCGCGCACCCGCGCAGCCAGTCGGTTACTGACACGCATACGCGCCAAATCATCCTTGGTCTTGATCACGACCATAAATGCTCATGCCTTCCGGACACGGAACCGCCCCGGCCGGCAATCAACCTTGCCGACCACGGATCTTACCCCGCTTCAGGAACCCGTCATAGTTGCGCATCACCAGATGCGATTCGATCTGACGAACCGTATCCAGAGTGACGCCGACAATAATCAGCAAGCTGGTTCCACCCATGAAATCCGCCACGATCGCCGGCACATCGAAATTCTGCGAAAGCACACCAGGCAAAACCGAGATAACCGTCAGGAACAGGGCTCCAACCAAGGTCAACCGCGTCATCGTCATGTCCAGGAACTCCGCCGTAGGCCGCCCCGGTCGAATTCCGGGAATGTAGCCACCGCTCTTTTTCAGGTCATCCGCGATCTGCAGCGGGTTGAACTGCGTAGCCACCCAGAAATACGAGAAGAACAGGATCATCGCCCCGAAAACGGCTAAATACAAAACCGATCCCGTCTGCAGCATCGCCCCGATATCCCTCGTCTGCGGGATCTTCATCAGGATCGCCGCCGGAAACACCAGGATGGCCGAAGCGAAAATGATCGGCATCACGCCGGAATAATTGATCCGCAACGGCATGTACGTGTTCTGCCCACCATACACTTTCTTCCCCACCACGCGCCGAGTCGTGTGGATCGGGATCTTGCGCAGCGCCTCGGTCAACGCTACCGTGCCCGCCGTCACCAGGAAGACCATCGCCACTAGACCGATCGCTTCAAACGGCCCGAACAGCGCCTCGCCACCAACGCCCGAGAACAGGTTGACCGCCGCACTGACCGCCGCCGGAAGGCCGCTGATAATGTTGATCGTGATCACGATCGATATGCCATTGCCGATCCCGCGCTCGGTTATCTGCTCACCCAGCCACATCAACAGCATGGTTCCTGTCGTGGTCGTCAGCACGGTCAATAGCCGGAAACCCCAGCCGCTCATCGCGGGCGATACAATCTGGTCCCCGCCCGGCAATCCGCCAAAGCCCTGTTCCAGCGTCAGCGCCAGCAGGAAACCTTGCACCAGGCAGATCACCAGCGTCAGGTAACGCGTATATTGCGTGATCTTGGCACGCCCCGTGTCGCCTTCGCGCGCCAGCCGCTCCAACTGCGGAATAACCGCCGTCATCAACTGGATGATGATCGAGGCGCTGATGTAAGGCATGATGCCTAGCGCGCCGACCGCACACCGTCCCAATGCACCACCGCTGAACAAGTCAATCATGCCCATGATGCCGCCACCGGCCTGCTCGGCAAGGCTGTTGATCACCATCTGCAACGCAGCGGCATTCACGCCCGGCGACGGCACAAGCGCAATCAACCGGCAGACGAAGATCAGTCCCAGCGTGAACAGGATACGCTGCCGCAGCTCGGGAATCTTGAACGCATTGAGAAAGGCTTTAAGCATAGGACCTACACCACCTCGCAAACACCGCCAGCCGCCTCGATCTTGGCTTTCGCATTGGCGCTGAACGCCTGCGCCCTGACCGTCAGCTTCTTGTCGATCTCACCGCGCGCCAGGATCTTGATCCCGTCGGCGTTGCCGTTAGCCAGCCCCGCCTTGCGCATCGCCTCCGGATCGACCGTCGCCCCGTCCTCGAATTGCGCCAGGTTCATCAGGTTGACGCCAATAAACTCGACCCGCGCCGGATTCTTGAAACCGCGCTTCGGCAGACGCCGGATCAGCGGCATCTGGCCACCTTCGAACGCCAGTTTATGCTTGTGACCCTTGCGCGCCATCTGGCCCTTGTGGCCCTTGCCGCTGGTCTTGCCCTTGCCCGAGGCCATACCACGCCCGAGCCGCTTGCGCCGATGCTTGGCACCTGGCGTATTTGTCAGTGAATGCAAATCCATTTTCAATCCTCCGCCCAACGGGCTATCTCATTTAGAGCGCCAGGCCGCGCACCCTGGAAATCTCGTTTCGCGAACGCAACTGATCCAGCGCGTCAACCGTCGCTTTGACCACGTTGACCTTGTTGTTGCTGCCCAGCGATTTCGCCAGCACATCCCGGTAACCGGCAACCTCAAGCACCGCGCGGGCACCGCCGCCGGCAATGACACCGGTACCCGGCGCCGCCGGACGCAACAGGACACGGCCACCATCAAACTCGCCAATCACCTCATGCGGGACCGTCTTCTCGCGCATCGTCACTTCGAACATCGACTTGCGGGCGATCTCGCCGCCCTTGGTGATCGCATCGGCGACCTCATTGGCCTTGCCGAAACCATAGCCGACACGTCCTTCCCGGTCACCGACGACCACGATCGCACTGAAGCTGAACCGACGACCGCCCTTGACGACCTTGGAACACCGGTTGACGAACACAACGCGCTCCTCCAGCATCCCCGGCGCGTTTTCCTTGACATCCGCTTTGCTCACTTAGCCTCCTTCACATTCGTCAACCCCGTCTCCAGCACGCCGTCGACAATCGCCTTGACCCGTCCGTGGAAGCGATAGCCGCCACGATCCACGACAAAACGGCTCAGGCCCTTGGCGCTCGCCGCCTCGCCGAGCCGCCGCCCCAGCGCCTGCGCCGTCTCCACACGGGGATTCCCGTCCTGGAGACTGTTGGCGGACACCAGCGTCACGCCGGCATCATCATCAATCATCTGCACATACATGTGCCGGGTCGATATCATCATCGACAAACGCGGGCACTCCGCGCTGCCGCTGACCTTTGCGCGAACACGCGTATGACGCCGAGCCCGCAACTCTTTCCGTGTCTTGACTTTCATACTCAATCCTTACTCTATGCGCTAGGAAACGGTCTTGCCAACCTTGCGCCGCACCTTCTCGCCCTTGTATCGCACCCCTTTACCCTTGTAGGGTTCCGCCGGGTAAAACGAACGTATCCGCGCCGCCACGTCACCAACCTGCTGCTTGTCCGCGCCGCTTATGACCAGGGCGGTGTTATTGGTCACCGCAACCGTGACCGCGTCCGGAACCGTGTACTCCACCGGTGAGGCAAAGCCGAGCGACAGGCTCAGCTTCTTGCCGCTGAGCGCCGCACGGAATCCAACCCCCTGGATCTCCAGCTCCTTGGTGTAGCCGGTGTTCACGCCGGCGATCATATTGGCCACCAGGCTGCGGGCCAGCCCGTGAAAGGCCTTCTGCGAATCGCACTCGCGGCTCATCTTCAGCGCAGCCCCGTCCAGCGACGCCTGTATCCCCTTCGGCAGCACCAGCGACAGCGTCCCCTTCGGACCGGTCACTTCAACTAGCGTACCCTTGACCGACAGCTTCACGCTCCCCGGCACCTCAATCGGCTTCTCTCCAATTCTCGACATGACTTATCCCCCGAAAATCACCAGATCGAGCAGAGGATTTCCCCGCCCGTGTGCTTTGCCTTTGCCTCTTTATCAGAAATCACGCCCACCGACGTACTCAGGATGGCCGTTCCAAGACCGTCGAGTACGCGCGGTATATCCGCGGATGCGCTGTAACGCCGCAGTCCGGATTTGCTGACACGCTTCAACCCGCGGATCGCGGGCTCCATCCCTTCGCTGTAGCGCAGATGCAGCGTCAGCGTTTTCTTGAGCTCGCCCTCCATGCGATAGTCATTGATGTAACCCTCGGCCTTCATCACCCGGGCGACATCCGACTTCAACTTGGAGCCTGGCATGGTCACTTGCTCCCGACCGATTGCGACCGCATTCCTGATGCGCGTCAGCATGTCCGATATTGGATCCCCAATCATAACCGCTCCTCGCTACCAACTGGCCTTGATCACGCCGGGAATCTGCCCTGTCGAGGCCAGCTCCCGAAAACAGATTCGGCAAAGATGAAATTTCTGCATGTATGCCCGCGGACGACCGCAGCGCTCGCAGCGGGTATATCCGCGCGATTTGAACTTGGGTACACGACCCGCCTTAACAATCAATGATGTCTTTGCCAATGTTCATCCTCCGTTACTGACTATGACGCGAACGGCATCCCCAGAAGCGAAAGCAGCTCGCGCGCCTCCCCGTCCGTCTTCGCCGTCGTAACAATTGTAATATTCATCCCCTGCACCGCACCACTATGGTTCGGATCGATCTCAGGGAAAATCGTCTGTTCCTTCAACCCCAGCGTGTAACTGCCGCGCCCGTCGAAGCCCTTCGATGCCACTCCGCGGAAGTCGCGGATACGCGGAAGCGCCACATTCACCAGCCGGTCAAGGAAATCATACATCCGGTCCTGGCGCAGTGTCACTTTCGCGCCGATGCTCATCCCCTCGCGCAGTTTGAAATTCGAGATACTCACGCGCGCCTTGGTCACAACCGGACGCTGCCCCGTGATGGCGGCCAGATCCTCAACGACCGTCTTGAGCTTGTCCTTGTCCGCGCAACCCATGCCCATGTTGACCACGACCTTGGTCAACTTTGGAACCATCAGCGGGTTGCCCAGACTGAACTTCGCCTTCAGCGCCGGCACCGCCACTGTCTTGTACTTTTCTCTCATCGTTGCCATAACGCCCTCAATCCTCAATCAAACACGTGGCTGCTAGCCTTGCTTTTACGAACACGCTTGCCATCGTCAGTCACCGAGCTGACGCGCACGCCCTTCTTCACCGCCGGGTCGTAAGGCATCAGGTTCGAAAGCGCGATCGCCGCCTCGCGCTCCACCATGCCACCCTGGGGATTCTTCTCCGACCGCTTGATCGTGGAGGTCCTGACTTTCAGTCCCTCCACATAAGCGCGGCCTTTCTCACGATCGACCCGCAGCACGCGACCGGTCTTGCCGGCATCCACGCCCGCGATCGAAACGACTTCATCACCTTTTTTTATCCTGCAGATACTCACGTGTCCCCTCACCCGCTCTTGCGACTAAAGCACCTCTGGTGCAAGCGATACCACTTTCATATAATTCATCTCGCGCAATTCACGGGCCACCGGCCCGAAAATCCGCGAACCGATCGGATTCTTGTTCGCGTCAATAAGCACAATGGCGTTATTGTCGAACCGCAGCTCGCTCCCGTCCCGGCGCTTCAGCGGATGCTTGGTGCGCACGACCAGGGCCGTGCAGACCTGGCCGTGCTTGATGGCCCCGTTGGGAGTCACCTCCTGCACCGCCACCTTGATGATGTCGCCGATGTACGCATAGCGCTTGCGCTGCCCCAGCACCCGGAAACAACGTGCACGCCGAGCCCCCGTGTTGTCCGCCACCACGAGCATGGTTTGTTCCTGTATCATGACCCATCCCCCGGAAAACGCCCTCAGGCGCTCTTCTCTGTTACTTGCGACAGGCGCCAGCGCTTCATGCGGCTCAGTGGACGCGACTCCACGATCACCACCTTGTCCCCGACTCCTGCCTCGTTGTTCTCGTCATGCGCATGAAACTTGCGCTTCTGACGGATGATCTTACCGTAATCCACATGTGCCTTGCGGGTCTCGGTCTGCACCACAACGGTCTTGTCACCGCTGCGGCTGACCACCACCCCGTGCATCGTCTTGCGGTTCCCGCGTGTACTGTCTTTCACTTCATCCATGGTGCTTCACACCTTCCTGTTCCCGCATCAGTGTCTTGATCCGCGCAATATCCCGGCGCAGCGCACGAGCCTTCAGCGGATTGTCCGCCGCATCGGCCACGTCCTTGCGGACCTTCAGCATAAACAGCTCCTGCCGTTTTTCCTCGTACGCCTCGCGCAGTTCCTCGGCACTGCGATCTCTCAGTTCGGCTGCTTTCATATCGCTTACTCTAACCCTTGCCATCCGTTAATCAATTCTCGCCCCGCCGCACAAGCCGCGTCCGCAACCCGAGCTTGGCATCCGCCAGCCGCAGGGCCGCCACCGCCACTTCCTCAGGTACGCCGGCCACCTCGAACAGGATCCGCCCCGGACGGATAACGGCCGCCCAGTATTCCGGATTACCCTTGCCCTTGCCCATGCGAACCTCAATCGGCTTCGTCGTCACCGGCTTGTCAGGAAACACCCGGATCCACAACTTTCCCTTGCGCTTCATGTGGCGGTTGATCGCCACACGGCACGCCTCGATCTGCGTCGCCTTCAACCACCCGCGGCTCATGCTCTTCAACCCGTAATCACCGAAGTCGACCGATGTACCCGCCTTCGCGGACCCCGAACGGCTACCCTTCTGCACCTTGCGGTGCTTCGTCCTCTTAGGCATAAGTGGCATTGCGTACAGCTCCTCTCTTGCCCTTCACGGCCTCTTCCCGCTTCTTGCAGACCCACACCTTCACACCGATGCGGCCTGCCGTCGTCGCGGCCTCCGCAAACCCGTAATCAATATTCGCGCGCAACGTGTGCAGCGGGATCCGCCCCTCCTTGTACCACTCGACACGCGCCAGCTCGCTGCCGCCCAGTCGACCGGCCGCCCGGATCTTGATCCCTTCCGCCCCCAGGTCCATCGCCATTTTCATCGCCCGCTTCATCGCCCGGCGGAACGACACGCGCCGCTCCATCTGCTGGCCGATACTCGCGGCAATCAACTGCGCGTTGCAATCCGGATCGCGGATCTCCTGGATCTCGATGTAGATCTCCTTGCCGGTCATCTTCGCCAGATGCATGCGGACTTTCTCAAGCTCCTGGCCCTTGCGCCCGATCACGATGCCGGGACGCGCCGTATGGATGCTGATGCGGACACGGTTCGCATAACGCTCGATGTCGATCCGGGCCACCGACGCGCTGTCAAGACGCTCACGCACGACATCCCGAATGGCAAGATCCTCGTTCAGCATGTCGCCGAACCCTTTCTTGCCGGAGAACCAACGCGACCGCCAGTCCTTGTCGACGGTCACCCGAAGTCCGATTGGATTGATTTTTTGTCCCAAAACTGAATCCTCCTAAGCCGCAGCGCCAAAAGCCCGCATTATTTACCGAATTATTTACCGTCCGTCAAAACAATCTTGACGTGACACATCTTTTTCTCAATGTGGCTGACCATGCCGCGTGCCCGAGGCCAGAACCGCTTCATGCGCGGCCCCTCGTCGATCACGGCCTGCTTGACCCGCAGCGTATCCGCCGGCAGATCGGCATTGTTCTCCGCATTCGCGATCGCCGATTTCAGCGTCTTGCCGATCTGTACGGCCGCCTTGCGCTCGCCAACCGTCGTCAACTGCAGCGCCTCCGCCACCCGCAACCCCGTCAACTTGCGCGCCAGGTCACGTGCCTTCGACGGCGTCATTCTCACAAACCTACTGACTGCTTGTACTTCCATGGTTTACGTCCCGTCCCCTACTTGACTGCCTTATCCGTGTGAGACCCATGACGGCGGAACGTCCGTGTCGGCGCGAACTCGCCCAGGCGATGACCGACCATGTTCTCCGTTATGAATACCGAGATATGCTGTTTGCCGTTGTGAATCCCCATCGTGTGCCCGACAAACTCGGGCATGATCATCGAACGCCGCGACCACGTCTTCATCGGCCGGCGATCACCTGCACGATTCATCCGTTCGATCTTGCGCATCAGCTTCGGATCCACGTAGGGACCCTTCTTAATGGAGCGTGCCATAGTCTATTTTCTCCGCTTAACAATGAATTTGCTGGAAGGCTTGCGCCGACCGCGCGTCTTGCCGCCCTTCGCCAACTGCCCCCACGGCGAAACCGGATGCCCGCCACCGGACGTACGGCCCTCGCCACCGCCCATCGGATGGTCCACCGGGTTCATCGCAACACCGCGCACCGTCGGGCGGACGCCCCGCCAGCGCTTGCGCCCCGCCTTGCCCATGCTCTCGGAGCCATGCTCGGCATTACCCACCTGGCCAACAGTCGCCATGCAGCGCACGTTGATCATGCGGATTTCACCGCTCGGAAGCTTGATCTGCGCGAAACGCCCCTCGCGGGACATCAACTGCGCGCTTCCGCCTGCGCTGCGGCAAACCTTGCCACCCCGCCCCGGCTCAAGTTCTACATTGTGGATGAACATGCCCAGCGGGATCTTGGCCAGCGGCAGCGCGTTTCCAACCGTCGCTTCCGCCGCCTCGCCCGAGACAACCTGCACGCCGACCTGCAGCCGCGACGGAGCCAGGATATAGCGCTTCTCGCCGTCCACGTAATGCAGCAGCGCGATATTGGCCGAACGCCCGGGATCATACTCGATCGCCGCCACCTTGGCAGGTATATCCACCTTGTCACGCTTGAAATCGATCACGCGCAACTTGCGCTTGTGGCCGCCCCCGCGATGGCGGACCGTGATCCGGCCGGACGAGTTGCGCCCTGCGTTCTGCTTGGTGGAGCGAACCAGCGATCGCTCCGGCTTCGTCTTGGTAATTTCCTCGAACCCCGAAACGGTCGTGAACCGCATGCTCGGCGTCGTCGGCTTGTATTTCTTAAGTGCCATGGTTCCTCTTCTCTATCGCAACGTCTATCGCACTATGCCAAATCAATTTTATTGTCAGCCGCCAGTGTCACCACCGCACGCTTCCAGTCCGGGCGCTTCCCGAATTTCGCCGTCCGCTGACGTTTCTTCTTTCCTTCGTAATTCATGGTGTTTACCTTCGTGACCGTCACGTCAAACAATGACTCCACGGCCCGCTTGATCTCCACCTTGTTCGAATCCGAAGCCACCTCGAAAAGGTACTTGTTCGCCTCGCCCAGAAGCGCGCCCTTTTCCGTTACCTGCATCTTTTTGATGACCGAACGTGAATCCTTCATCACCCCGCCTTACTTCGCTAAACGCGCCATGAGCTGTTCCAGGCCTGCGCTGTTCGCCAGCACCACCGGATACCGCAGCAATTGATAAACATTGACATCGGCCGCACGAACCAGCTCTACCAGCGGAACATTCCGTACCGACAGCGCCAGGCCCCGCTCCACCGTATCCACGACAACCAGTACCGGACCCCTGAGCCCCTGAGCCTTGAGCAGCGCGGCAAAGGCCTTGGTCTTCGGTCCCTCGAATGCCAGGGGCTCGACAACCCGCACCGCGCCCGCGCTCAGCGCCTCGCTCAATGCACGCCGGAAAGCCAGCTTCGACACCTTCTTGTTCACCTTGACCGCGAAGTCGCGCGGACGGGGTCCGAACGTTGTCGCGCCACCGCGCCAGATCGTCGACTGACGGTAACCGGCACGCGCCCGCCCTGTTCCCTTCTGCTTCCAGGGCTTCTTCCCGCTACCCGCGACCTCGCCCTTCTGCAGGGTGCAGGCCGTCCCGGCGCGCCGCGCGTTCGTCAGCGCCACCACCGCGTCATGCACAGCCTGGGCACCCTTCTCCATCTCCAGCAGCCCCGCAGGAACTTCGATCTCCCCGGTGGCATTGCCGACTGCATTATATTTCTTCACCATACTCATGCCGCCCCTGCCTTCTTCAACGCCTTTTTCACGATCACCAGGCCGCCGTTCGCACCCGGTACCGCACCCTGCACCAGCAGCAGATTCTCCTCGCCGCGCACGGACAGGAGCTTGAGGCTTTGCTGCGTGACGCGCACGTTACCCATGTGCCCGGGCATCTTCTGCCCCTTCGCGACGCGGGCGGGATACGAACACTGGCCGATCGAGCCGATACGGCGCTTCGAATGCCCGCCGTGCGTCATGCGACCGCCCCCCGTGTTGAAGCGCTTGACCACGCCCGCGAAACCGCGACCCTTGGTCGTGCCAATCACATCCACATGACTGCTCCCCTCGAATAACGCAACCGTCACCTGCGAGCCGACAGCCGTCGTGTCGTCGCTGGCGCAGGCGAATTCACGCAGCACACGCTGCGGCTCCACCCCGGCCTTCGCATACGCACCCGCTTTCGGCTTGCTGACCCGCGACGCCTTCTGCGGCCCGTAACCGAGCTGTAGTGCATCGTATCCGTCATGCTCCTGCGTCTTGCGCTGCACGACGACACACGGACCCGCCGCGATAACGGTTACCGCCACACGGTGCCCGTCCGCATCATAAATCTGCGTCATCCCCAGCTTCTTACCAATCAGTCCGTTCATGATACCTTCACTCAAAGCTTGATCGTTATATCCACGCCCGCCGGCAAGTTGAGCTTCTTCAGCTCATCAACCGTCTTTGCCGTCGGCTCTATTATGTCCAGCAGCCGCTTATGCGTACGCATCTCGAACTGCTCCATCGATTTCTTATTCACATGCGGGCTGCGATTCACCGTGAACCGCTCAATCCGGGTCGGCAACGGCGTCGGCCCCGCGACTTGCGCCCCGGTCCCTCTCGCTGTGTCGATAATGTCTGTTACCGCCTGATCCAGTACACTGTGATCATACGCCTGCAATCGAATTCGTATGCGTTGTCCATCCATGCCTATATCACCTGTCCAATAACTCTTTTTGCAACGGCTCCGGCACAATATCGAACTGTACCGGCTCCATTGTGTAACTAGCCCGCCCGCGAGTCAGTGACCGTATCGCAGTCGAGTACCCAAACAACGCCGCCAGCGGTACGGTCGCGTGTACCGCCTGTATATCCCCTTTCGCGATCATGTCATTGACCTTCCCGCGCCGGCTGCTCACATCCCCGAGCACCTCTCCCATGTATTCGACCGGCGTGACGATCTCCAGGGCCATGATCGGCTCCAGCATCACCGGTGCCGCCGCCATCACAGCCTCCCGGAATGCCATTGTCGCGGCCGTCCGGAACGCCACCTCTGTCGAAAACTCCTGATCCAACCGGACATCCGTCACCCGGATATCCGCATCCGTCACCGCATATCGCGAAAGCACCCCTGTCATCGCCCCGTCCTGCAGCCCGCTTACGACGCTCGCACGGAACGGCTCCGGCAACAGCCGGGTACTCACCTCTATGCCTATCTCGTTCCCACCCCCGCGCTCCCGCGGCGACACGCTGACCGTCACCCCCGCCACGTGCCGCTGCCCGCCAAGATCGCGGTCAAACTGGTGTTCCCGAACCGCCTTTCGCGTTACCGTCTCCTGGTACGCGACCATCGGGCGTCCGGTGTTCGCCGCCACCTTGAACTCACGCAGCATCCGATCCTTCAAAATCTCCAGGTGCAGCTCACCCATACCGCTGATCACGGTCTGGCCCGTCTCCGGATCCTGCTTCACGATGCAGGTGGGATCCTCGTCCGCCAGCGACTGGATCGCGGCGGCGAGCTTGTCCTTGTCCGCCCGCGTCCTGGGCTCTACCGCCATGAACATGACCGGCTCCGGAAAACGGATCCGCAACAGCTCCACCGGATCATTCTCCGCGCACAGCGTGTCCGCGGTCGTGACACCCTTCAACCCTCCGACTGCCCCGATCTCGCCCGAACACAGGAAATCAACTTCATCGCGCGCATCCGCATGTACACGCATCAATCCCATGACCCGCTCGCGTTTCTGCGTCCGGGGATTGTATACGTTCTGCCCCTTTCTCAAGACCCCGCTGTAGATACGGATATACGCAATCCGACCGACATAAGGATCACTCGAAAGCTTGAATACCAGCGCGCTTAGCGGACCGCCATCATCGGCCTCGCGCCGCACCACCGCACCCGTCTTTGGATGATGGCCCTCCGTGGGCGGTACATCCAGGGGCGAAGGCAGGTACTGGACAACCGCGTCCAGCAGCGGCTGCACTCCCTTGTTCTTGAGAGCAGAGCCGCAGAATACGGGTATCATCTCGTTCGCAACGACAACCCGTCTGATGCCTGCTTTAAGGACGTCTGCAGACAAGTCGCCCTGCTCGAGATAGGCTTCCAAGACGATTTCGTCTTTTTCAGCAACCTTTTCAACAAGTTCCGCGCGGGCCGCCGTAGCCGCCTCGCGCAATTCATCAGGTATTTCCATCCGCTGGATCCGCATGCCTTGAGACTCTTCATCAAAGAGCATAGCGCGCATCTCCACCAGATCAACAACCCCTTGGAAGGCTTCTTCCTGCCCCCAGGGAATCTGCACGGCAACCGCATTCGCATGCAGACGCTCGCGCATTTCGGCAATCACTCGCGCAAAATCAGCCCCCATCCGATCCAGCTTGTTGACGAAGGCAATTCGCGGAACGTGATAGCGTTCCGCCTGACGCCAGACCGTCTCGGATTGCGGCTGCACACCGCCAACCCCGCAGAAAACCCCGATGGCTCCATCCAGCACCCGCAGCGAGCGTTCCACTTCGGCAGTGAAATCAACATGCCCCGGTGTATCGATGATATTGACCTGGTGATCCAGCCAATAACACGTCGTCGCCGCGCTGGTGATCGTGATCCCACGCTCCTTCTCCTGCACCATCCAGTCCATCACGGTGTTGCCGTCGTGCACTTCGCCAAGCTTGTGCACGCGTCCCGCATAGAACAGGATGCGCTCAGTCGTCGTGGTCTTCCCCGCGTCTATATGCGCAATGATACCGATGTTCCGTACACTGGACAAAGGACGGTCCCGGTCTTCCGCCTCGCGACGGGAGCCTGCGGAACCCTTGGATTTTTCCTTGTTGTCCAAGACGGCACCTGTACTTGTTTCTCGATGTCAAAGAACGAACGAAACCTGAACTACCACGCGTAGTGCGCAAAAGCCTTGTTGGCCTGCGCCATCTTATGCGTGTCCTCGCGCTTCTTGATGCAGGTGCCCTGGTTATTGAAGGCATCCTGCAACTCGATCGCGATCGCCTGCTCCATCGGCATTCCCCGGCGTGCAGACGAATACTGTACCAGCCAGCGAAGCGCCAGCGCCAACTGACGGCGCGGGTTGATCTCGACCGGCACCTGATAGGTGGCACCACCGACACGACGCGACTTCACCTCAACCCGCGGCTTGATGTTGTCGATCGCCTTGATCAGGATGCCGAGCGGATCCTGCGAGGATTTCTCCTCGATCCGTCCCATCGCCCCGTAAATGATCTTCTCAGCCGTGGTCTTCTTACCCGCCCGCATCACGTAGTTGATCACCCGGGCAACCAGCTCGCTGTTATACTTCGGGTCAGGAAGCACCTGCCGCCGTTCTGCTTTTCGTCTCCGTGCCATACGCTTCTAACCTCACCTGCGAGCGTCAGCTCGCCTTCTTACGCTTCACACCATATTTAGACCGGCCGCGATTGCGCTTGGCAACCCCCAGACTGTCGAGCGCACCACGGATAATGTGGTAGCGCACACCGGGAAGATCCTTCACACGACCGCCGCGCACCAGCACCACGCTGTGCTCCTGAAGATTATGCCCCTCGCCTCCAATATACGCGCTGACCTCGAACCCCGAGGTCAACCGCACACGAGCCACCTTGCGCAGCGCCGAGTTCGGTTTCTTCGGGGTCATCGTCTTGACCTGGAGACAGACACCACGCTTCTGCGGGCAACCCACCAACGCACGGGACTTGCTCTTCGTCTTGGGCGTCTGACGGCCCTTTCTCACTAACTGATTAATCGTCGGCATACCTTGCTTCCTCTACTTTTTGCAAACGGACGGACACTCTATCAAAACATGTATGGATAATTCAAGACTTATTTATCCCATAATTGATCAAATTTTCTCTCCGCTTCCTGGATATCGATCATATCCGCCTCCGCGATCGGTTCGGCCTTCTGCACCAGCCTGATCTTGTGATGCAACGGGAACCCGGTACCGCCCGGTATCAGATGCCCCATGATCACGTTCTCCTTGAACCCGCGCAGGTAATCCACGCGCCCCAGGGTGGCCGCATCACGTTCTCCTTGAACCCGCGCAGGTAATCCACGCGCCCCAGGGTGGCCGCATCGGTCAGGATGCGCGTCGTATCCTGGAACGAGGCCGCCGAGATGAAGCTGTCCGTCTCCAGCGATGCCTTCGTGATGCCCAGCAGCGACGGCGCCGCCTCGGCCGGGCGACGACCTTCGGCCATCGCCTTCTCGTTGACCTCGAGGAAGTATTGCCGCATCGCCTGCTCGCCCCACAGGAATTCCGTGTCGCCGGGATTGGTGATCTTGACCTTCCGCAGCATCTGGCGAACGATCACCTCGATGTGCTTGTCGTTGATATCCACACCCTGCAGCCGGTAGACCTGCTGGACCTCGTTGACGAGATACTCCTGCAGTTCCTGCGGTCCGCACGGTCCGCAAACTTCCAGGATCTCCTGCGGCACGACCGGTCCCTCGGTCAGTTGCTGGCCCTTGCGCACCCGGTCACCCTTGAAGACCACGATATGCTTGCCCATCGGGATCAGGTGCTCCTCGGTGTCCCCGCTCATCTCATCACGGATGGTCAGGCAGCGGCGTCCGCGCTGGTTCTCCCCGAAGTCCACAATCCCTTCGATCTTGGCGATCTCCGCCGCATCCTTCGGCATGCGCGCCTCGAACAGCTCCGCCACCCGCGGCAGACCACCGGTAATATCCTTCGTCTTGGATTCCTTCCGGGGGGTCTTCGCCAGCAGCGCGCCAGGCAACACCATGTCGCCCTCCTTCGCCACCGTATGCGCACCCGCCGGAATACTGTAGAAACCGAGGATCTCGGGGGACGACTTGCCCGCCGCCACAGTCTCGGCCTCGATGATGATCTGCGGGTGCAGGTTCTCCTTGCTGTCGAGGATAACCGTGCCGATCATGCCGGTGGCCTCGTCGACCTCCTTCTTGACCGAGACGTTCTCCACGAAATCATGGAACCGGATGCGCCCCTTCTGCTCCGCTAGCACGGGCACGCTGTAGGGATCCCATTTCGCCAGGCAGGCACCTTTCTTGACAGAACCGCCGTTCTCCACCTGTACGATCGAGCCAAGGCCCAGCGTGTAGCGCTCCACCTCATGCCCAGCCGCGTCAACCACGCTGATCGCGCCGTTCTTGTTGAGCACGACATTGTC
>JFJP01038323.1_pt1 | contig 18159 bp, 13 predicted proteins | sample 431651 | NCBI WGS metagenome assembly JFJP01 (sample SAMN02602958, study PRJNA72255) | Microbial mat metagenome, whole genome shotgun sequencing project. | biome: fresh water; feature: sink hole; material: water; isolation source: purple microbial (photo- and chemosynthetic) mats found in...
ATGACCGGACATGCAGAGGGGCAGGGAGAGGATCTGACCATAGGCAGCATCCATTATAATAATGAGCTGATTCGCAACCACTGTCGGAATAACAACCGCATTCTGTTTGATTTTGCAGATATTGAAGCCTACAACCCGGGAAATCCCAATTCACCGAATCCAGGATACCAGTATTTCTGGGGTCTGGATATGCAGGACAACCTGGATTATACCGGAGGGAACTGGGCAGCAGAATGGATATCCCTTTATCCTGATTCCGAGCCGGCAAAATTAACAACAGGTGTCGGGGTTGACGGATATGAAGGATGTTCCGACTGTGCCCACTCCTCAAGTCCTTCCTCTGCAAATCTGAATTGCGTCTTAAAAGGAAGGGCCTCCTGGTGGTTATGGGCACGACTTGCTGGATGGCAGGACAATGCATCGTGTCTCTATACCATTTCATCTTCCAGCGGCAGTTTTACCTCCGGCGGCGGAACCCGTCCGATTTCAGTGACGGCTTCAAGCTCAACCTGTGCCTGGACAGCCTCTGAAAGTCTTGACTGGGTGAGTCTGTCACCGACCAGTGGGGCAGGCAGCAAGGCCGTCACAATAACGGCAACTGCCAATACGGGGGGCAGTGCCAGGAACGGTTCGATTACGATAGCAGGTCAACCCTATATCATCAGTCAGGCTGCTGCATCTCCTGCACCACCGATCCTCAGCTCACCAGCCCATAATGCCAATGTGGCAGGCACCTCGGTCAGCTTGTCCTGGAGTGCTTCTTCCGGTGCCACTCAATACTGGCTCTGGGCGCGCAGAACCAGCGATAATGTGGTCATTTTCAATCAGAGCGTTGGTAATCATACTTCCTACAATCTGACCGGCCTGTCAAACAACGGAGGAAATTATTATTGGATGATCCGTGCCGGTAACAGCAGTGGCTGGAGCAAATGGCCGGTTGCCAGAAGATTTTTTAACGGCACTGCTGCCATCCCTGCGACTCCGATCCTCAACACACCAGCCCATAATGCCAATGTGGCAGGCACCTTGGTCAGCTTATCCTGGAGCGCTTCTTCCGGTGCCACTCAATACTGGCTCTGGGCACGCAGAACCAGCGATAATGCGGTCATTATTAATCAAAATATCGGTAATAAAACGTCTTATAATTTGACCGGCCTGTCAAACAACGGAGGAAATTATTATTGGATGATCCGTGCCGGTAACAGCAGCGGCTGGAGTGGATGGGCGGCTGTCAGAAGGTTCTTTAACGGTACTGCACCCTTTGCCTACAGCATTTCCTCCTCAAGCCAGTGGCACAATACCAATACTCCGAATTTTGCCCGTGGCCTCACCTGCCCGGAATTGAGTGTGGCCAACATCTGTTTCGCAGAATAATACGTTTACAGCTACATTAAATCAAATAGCTATTCTGTACGGGCCGTTCGCGGTGGCAAGAGATGGGCAATTTGAGGATTTGACGATCAGATCATTCCCTCCGGCCTTCCAGTATTCTTAAGACGCTTCTACACTTTTTCTCCGCCCTTTTTTTCATTTCTTCGGATAGTTTCAAGGTTCTGCTTTTATAATCCTCATCCGTGATGCCGGCCATGTTGATGCTGACATTTTTACAAGCTCCCCAGATTCCTGTTTCCATTGCCTTTGCCCCGACCTCGATATCGGATTTGGATGCAATATTGGCATATTTTGCAGCCTCAATCATGGCGTCCCAGGCGGCATCGGCCAGAGTCATGGTGGCGAGCGGCACCTCAATTGCTTTTTTCAGACCCGCTTGAAGTTTTACCCGTTTTACCTGTTTTTCTTTTTCTGTCTCTTCAGGCAGGCGCAGGGCTTCCACATAATCCTTAAAGGCGTCGGTATCGGCGTCGATCATGGGGATCAGGGCACGGGAGGCAGTGTGAAGGGCAGGGATGATCTTTCTCATTTTGGTATCCAGGGCTTCAAATTTGCGGACACCCAGGGTCAGCTTTGCGGCCATGGAACCCAGGCCGGCGCCCATGGCGGCCATGGCGGCAGAGACAGAGCCGCCACCGGGGGCTGAGCTTCTTGACGCCACTTCGTCAATAAATTCTCTGACCGTGAGGCCTGCCAGAGGCTCTTTTTTTTCTTCGGCAATGATGTATTCAATGATTTTTTCCTTTGGGAGAAAGGGAGTTACGGAATTGAGCCCCAGTCGGTCGATGACGAGCCTGATTTTCTGGTCTTCATCCAGGATGAAAAGATTTTCTTTTTCGATATAATAGTCGGCTGCCATGAGCATAGCTTCAAAGGGGATGACGCCAACGATTTCAGACCCGACCAGGGCCACATTCAATTTTTTGGCCTTTTCTTTCACTTCCTCATACAGCACATGGGGAGGGGTGACATGATAATTGGTCAGGTTCACCGTGACCTGGGAAAGATTGAAGTCCTTTACATACCAGCCCATGCCCTTGACTTCTTTCAGTCTTCCGAGGTCTTTCGGTCCGCGACCGGCTTCTCTCAGATCCAGGGCGATCCTGTGGGCCTGGTTGGATGTGGACAGGAGATTTACATTATAAGCGATGAGAAAAAATCTGGCGCCTGTAGCTGTCGCGCCCCATTCCGGGATAAATTCTGCCGGTCCGAAATCCGGTTTCCACTCTTTTTTAACAATCTTTTGTTTTAAGCCTTCATACTGCCCTTCCCTGATCTGGGGCAGAGTTTTTCGATATTCACGGGTTGCAGATGCTTCATAAAGATAAATGGGAATGCCGAGTTCTTCGGCAGCCCGCTGACCAAAGGTCTTTGATATTTCCACACAGTCTTCCATGGTCACCCCGGCCACGGGAATAAAAGGGCAGACATCAAGCGCCCCCATGCGGTGGTGTTCTCCTGTATGGGTTCTCATGTCGATTTTCTGCCGGGCAACCCTGGCAGCGGCAAGGGCCCCTTCCAACACCGATTCCGGATCTCCCACAAAAGTATAGACCGTCCGGTTGGTGGATACCCCCGAATCTGCATCCAGAAGGCGACAGCCTTTGGTGTTCCGGATAGCGTTGCTGATAGCCTCAATGGTTTCCTTGTTTCTGCCTTCACTGAAATTCGGCACACACTCGACTATTTTTCTCATAACGATTTTCCTTTCCTTTAAAAAAACAAACCAATCCAAAGTTTTTTCCTTTTATCACAGGACAAGTAACTTGTATATACAGGTTTTATTTTTTTATAAGAATAAATTGATATTCGGTCTTGAGAGGGCTTCCGGGGTGGATTCAAAAACTGATGCAAGGTTATTTCTTATATCAATCATGGTTTGTGCATAAACAAGCTTTTTTAATAATTGATGCCCGAATTTAAAATTGGCGCAGAAATAGGGAGCATATTTTTTAAAGAGTTTAACTGCGAAATGATCATCAAAGTGATCTGAAAGGATATATGAAAACCGTAAGGCTGTCTTATAATAGATATCATCTCCAGGTAAAAAACCATCTGTCCACTGGGCAAACAGCCAGGGTCTTGCAACTGCCATTCTGCCGATTGAAAGTCCCTGACAGAATGTTTCCCGGAGCATTCGGATGCCATCTTCTTTTTCAAAAAGGTTCCCATTTCCGAACACGGGAATAGAGACCGATTCCTGGACAAGCCGTATCATATCCCACTTGGGTGGGCGGGTCCTCCTATCCGGAGCCACTCTTGGATGAAAAGTGAGAGCATCTGCGCCGGCTTCTTCAAACCGCTTGGCCATATCCACGGGAAACAAAGGATTGTTTTCCCAGCCGGTTCTGAACTTTACAAAAACAGGAATGGATACAGCCTCTCTGACAGCTTTTACAATTTTTGATGAAAGATCTGGTTTTTTTAAAAGCGCGGCACCATATCCTTTTTTGCAGATTGCAGCAACAGAACAGCCAAAATTCAGATCTACCCCAAAGAAACCCTCTTTTTCTATACGTATGGCAGCGGCTGCCATAGTTTTGGGATCAGACCCAAAGATCTGGCAGACAAGGTTTGAAAGCTCTTCTTTTCGCCATTTGAAAACCAGTGATGTTTCGGGATTCTCATGGGGAATAGCTTTTGCGTTGCACATCCCGGTAAACAGCAGTCCAAATCCTCCGAATTCAGAAATAAGCCGTCTTAATGCAATATGGCCGAGGCCTGCCATGGGTGCAAGGACCATTCTGTTCGGAATTATTCGGTCTTTTATAATTAGGTTTTTAACAAGATATTGGACAAGTATTTCGTTCATTATGCTGTTCGCCTGATAAAGGGTGATATTAACATGCAGGTAAGTAACCGAGAAATAAATATATTGTCAAGATGCTTTTGTTTTTCAGTGTCCAGCCTTGCATATCATAAATTTCGGTTTTCCATTTTCTTGACATAAGCGGGCGGCTATAATATCTTACACTGTTATTTTAAGGAAAAAAGGGAATGATCAATACACACGAGCATGAAAAAAAGCAGTTCAAACGGTTGTTTCAACAGCAGGGCATTGATCGGTTTGATTCAAGACTTCTGGTTCTAGAAGCTTTTTTAAAACTTGAGCTTCACGTTACTATCAGCGATCTTGTTGAGCAGCTTGAAAAAGATGGGATTCTTCTTGAAAAAGAGTTTGTGCTCAGCAGCATGGAGCTGTTATACCGGTTCGGGTTTGCCACAAAAATAGAGTTTGAAGACAAAGAAACCCAATATGAACATAGACACCTTGGGTTGCACCATGACCATATGGTTTGTACAAAATGCGGCATGATTCTGGAATTTAAAGACGAAGCCATCGAAAAACAACAGCTCATAGTAGCTGAAGCCTATGGATTCCACATGCTCCAGCACAAAATGGAGATCTATGGTATTTGTTCCAACTGCTTGAAAGACCGAAGCCCGCTTGTTCCGCTTCATAAGGCGAAAAAAGGAGAAAAGCTTATTGTCAAAGAACTTGAAGCCGGGAAAAATATGCAGCTTCGAATTTCTTCAATGGGTTTGAAAATAGGGGATCTGATTGAAATTGTATCCTCTGGTTTCGGTGGCCAGGTGGTTATTGCAAACGGTGAAAACCGTATGGTTCTTGGCAAAGGTATGGCTGAGAAAATTATGGTTCAACTTTTTGATCCGGCTGTAGAAAAGATCCGCGGCATAGATAAAGACCCCGTTGACCTGCCTTTGGATACCCTGCTGCTCAGCCGGATGAAATCCGGCCAGGAAGGTATTGTCCGGAAAGTATCAGGAGAAGGCATTCTAAGGCGGCGGCTGCTTGAAATGGGAATTAACAGGGGCACTGCGATATACGTGGAAAAATATGCACCTTTAAAGGATCCTATTGAGATAGTTGTTAAAGGATACCATATGTCTCTCAGGGTCGAAGAGGCTTCAAACATCCTTGTTGAAAATGTAGGATTTAGAAATAGAAGAAATGAATAAAAACATAACCCTTGCCCTTGCCGGGAATCCCAATTGTGGCAAAACAACCATATTTAACAACCTGACCGGTGCCCATCAGAAAGTGGGAAACTGGCCCGGCGTTACGGTAGAGAAAAAAGAGGGGAAACTTAAGTATAATGATTATGACCTGACAATTGTTGATCTTCCAGGAACCTACAGCCTGACACCATTTTCTATTGAAGAAATTACAGCCAGAGATTTTGTAATAAATGAACGCCCGGATATAGTGATCAATATTATCGACGCCTCCAACCTTGAACGAAGCCTTTTCCTTGCAATTCAAATCCTTGAACTGGGAAGACCTGTCATATTTGTATTGAATATGGCAGACGTGGCCGAGGCGAAAGGGGTTCAGATCAATGAGAAAAAGCTGTCCCAATTGCTGGGGCTGCCTGTTGTTTTTACCATCGGCAATAAAAACAAAGGAACGGATCTTCTTGTAGAGACAGCCATTAATGAGATTAATAGGTTTGAAAAAGGGAAAGAAAGCCGTCCCATCAAATACAGTCAGAAGATAGAAACCTGTATTTCAAAGGTTGAAACGGCACTGATTGAGTCAGGCGTCAATATGGAAGGCTCTTGCAGATGGAATGCCGTCAAAATTCTTGAAGATGATAAGGTGGTGAAGGCAAGGCTTCGAAAAATATCAGATGCATCAGCCGGGATTATTTTTCAGGCTGCCCTTGAATGCAGAAAAAAAATTCAGAATCTGTTCGACGATGACTTTGAAATGGTATTGACGGATGACCGGTATGGGGTCATTGCAGGTATTGTAAAAGAGACGGTAACCAATCTTGCCAGAAAACGGATTGATATGTCGCGGAATATTGATCTTGTACTGACGGACAGGCTCTTTGGGATTCCGGTGTTTATTTTCTTTATCTGGGCCATGTTTCAATTGACCTTTTCCCTTGGTGCATACCCCATGGGCTGGATTGAAAATGCAGTTTCGTTGCTGGCGGTAAACCTTGAAAAAATTCTCCCTCCTTCTCTCTTAAAAGATCTTTTGATAAACGGAGTGATTGCGGGGATCGGGAGTGTTATTATTTTTCTTCCCAATATTCTTATCTTGTTTTTCTGTATCGCTCTTTTTGAGGATACTGGTTATATGGCAAGGGCGGCTTTTTTGATGGACAGGGTGATGCATACGGCCGGTCTCCACGGAAAATCCTTTATCCCAATGCTGATGGGATTTGGCTGCAATGTCCCTGCCATTATGGCCACCCGAACCCTTGAGAGCAGAAAGGATCGAATTCTGACCATCCTGATGACGCCTTTTATGTCCTGTTCAGCAAGACTTCCTGTTTATATCGTGCTGGCGGGAAGTTTTTTTGCGGATAAGGCTGGTACAGTTATATTCAGTTTATATTTCATGGGGATTATCATTGCTATCCTGTCCGGAAGATTTTTAAGGCGTGTTTTGTTCAAAGGAGAAGAAGAGGCTCCTTTTATTATGGAACTGCCGCCCTATCGAATCCCTATGTTTAAAAGTCTTATGATTCATATGTGGGATAGGGGCAAAATGTTTTTAAAAAAAATGGGTGGCGTTATCCTTGTGGGTTCTATTATTATCTGGGGCCTCTCAAATTTTCCAAGACAAATTTCCTATTCAGAGGATTATCAAAAAAAAATTGATTCTGTGAAATATGAATATGCCCAAAAAACGGCATCGGCAACCAATCAAGAAATCAAAGCATTAAACCTCCAATTGGCATTGATCTTAACAGAGATTAATAATAAACAGGAGCAGGAGCGGATTGCCGGTTCATATATCGGTAGAATGGGAAAAGCTTTGGAACCATTTTTTTTACCCATTGGTATTGGATGGCAGCCAAGCGTTGCACTTGTCTCTGGTTTTGTTGCCAAAGAAGTTGTTGTCAGCACCATGGGTGTGTTATATGGTGTTGGCAATGAAGGCGGAGAGGCACTTGAAAAAGCCTTGAAAAAATCAGGGATGACGTCTCTTTCAGCGCTTTCAATAATGGTTTTTGTGTTATTGTATGTGCCTTGTTTTGCAACTGTTATGACGATTTACAGAGAGGTTTCTGCCGGTTGGGCAGCATTTAATCTGATTTATACGACAATGGTTGCATGGGGCATGTCATTTCTGGTATATCGGACAGGAATTTTATTGGGCGCAAACTAAGACAAGAATCTGGGGGCTTTTAATGAACCATTTTAATATTACTGTTTCTAATGGAATGATGATATTTGTTTTTTTATTATTCTCTATGCCGGGTGCTGCTCTTGCAGAGGAAAGACTATCTGTAATCGCCAGTACTGCGAATATGCGGTCAGGACCTGGGACGGAAGATAATGTCTTGTGGCAGGTTGAGCAATATCATCCTTTTGTTGTTGTTGAAAAAAAAGGAAATTGGTATAAAGTCAAAGATTATGAAAATGATGCAGCCTGGCTTCATAATTCTCTTCTGGGTAAAGTTGACAGTGTGATTACGATTAAAGACAAAACCAATGTTCGGTCTAAACCTGATGTAAAGAGCAGTGTGGTTTTTATAGTGAATAAAGGGGTTCCCTTCAAGACTGTTGAAAGGAAAGGCGGCTGGATCAAAATTCAACATGCTGATGGTGATGTCGGCTGGGTTAATAATACACTTGTGTGGTAAATCGAATAATCAATATATTTTTAAGGTGGGAAAAGACTATGGCGGATAAAATCTCAAGAGAGCGTAAAAAGGAACTGGAGCAACTGGATCCTTTCCAGGAAAATTTATTAAAGATGATGGGCTATGTAAAAGAGTTTAAAAAACAATTGATTCTGATAGGGGGCGCAATTGTTCTGGTGGCCCTTGTTTTTTCAGGGATTATGTACAGTTTTCAAAAGGCTGAAAATACAGCCGGAATCCTGGTGACCGAAACATTGAAAAAATACGCAGAGATAAATGACCCTGAAAAAGGATATCTGGAAACCGAAGCGGATTTCAAAATGATTTTTTCGGAATATGCCAATACAAATGCCGGCAAACTTGCCAAAGTAAAATTTGCCAAGATCTGTTATGAAGCTTCAAAATTTGATCAGAGTTATCAATACTATAAAGAATCACTGCAAATATTTAAAAATAATGAGTTGATTAAAAATTTTATCCTCGCTTCACTGGGGCATGTATGTATCTCTAGAAAAGAGTTTGATGAGGCAAAAGATTATTTTCTTAAAATTGAAAATGGAAAAACGGATTTATTGAAAGATGAAGCTAAATTTTCACTGGCAATTTTGGATGAAGTTTCTGGTAATACCGCTGAAAGCAAAAAAATGTATGAAAAAATTGTGACTGAGCATGAGGATTCAATGTATCTATCGATTGCAAAAAGCAAAATTCAGGAAATGAATTGAATAAACTTAAAAAGGCTGCTTTGCATTTTGCAGAAGCAGCCTTTTTAAGAAAAGGAAAAAAAGATGAAATAACTAACCTCTTGTTAGTTATGAAAATATAAAGCAAAATCCTTGCCAAACGACATAATTTCAAAGTATTTTTTTTCATAATTTTAATTATTTGAAATTATTGATATTTTTTTAATCAAGAACTGGTCTGGTGGTTTTTTCAATCAGTGATTTCGATGCTTAAATCAAAACAGGTTCAAAATTTTAAACTCGCTTTTGATCAGAAATTATCTATTCCCTTATTGGAAACAGACCCTTGATCTATCAGTCAGAGGATAGTTTAATATTTTAAACTCTGAACGAATCGTTTTCATTATTTATCGAGATTGAATTTTTTCAATTTCTGATTCAAACCGCTTTTTCCTATCCCCAGAAGATCGGCAGCCTTTGTCTGTATATTCCCAGAGAGCTTCATGGCTTTTTGTATCATCCTTTTTTCGACAGCAGCCAGAGTTTCTGCCAGGCCTAAACCTTCCGGGATTCCGTCAAGGGCGAGAAATGCATGCGGATTCTGCCTCAACTGTGCTGGAAGATCGGCTGGGGTTATGGTATCCCCATTACAAAAAATAACTGAGCGCTCTATCACGTTTTCAAGCTCTCTGACATTGCCTCTCCACCTATATTCACATAAAATCCTGACGGCTTCCGGCGAAATCCCGGATACTTTTCTGACCGATTGTGGCCCATGGGTATATTTATCGATAAAATGTCTGATCAATAAAGGGATATCATCAGATCGTTCTTTCAAAGAGGGAAGCACTACTTTTACAACATTAAGCCTGTAAAATAAATCTTCTCTGAAATTGCCTTTTTTTACCTCCTCTTCAAGATTTTTATTGGTGGCTGCAATCAGGCGAAAGTCAACCATAATGGATTCTGTTCCTCCAACCCGCTCGATGGTTTTTTCCTGGAGAACCCGTAATAGTTTGACCTGAAGAGATATGGGCAATTCACCGATTTCATCCAGGAAGAGAGTTCCCTTGTCTGAGATTTCAAACCGACCTTTTTTCATTGTGTTTGCACCAGTGAAAGCGCCTTTCTCATGGCCGAACAATTCACTCTCCAGCAAAGTTTCTGCAAATGCGGCACAGTTTGCGGCAACCATAGGATTGGCTTTTCTTAGACTGTTATAATGAATGGATTTTGCTACCAGTTCTTTTCCCGTTCCGCTTTCACCTTCAATAAGCACGCTGGCATTTGATGGTGCTACTTTTTTGATCGTTTCATATATTTCCTGCATGGGTTTGCTTTTTCCAATAATATTATCAAAGCTGAACCTCGAGATAATGGCTTCCCTTAGCATGTTATTTTCCTGAACAATCCGGTAAACAGAGATGGCCTTGGCAATATGAGCAATAAGGGCCTGGTTTTCAAAAGGTTTGAGGATAAACGTGTATGCCCCCTTGTGCATTGCCTCAACAGCTTTTTCAACACTGCCGTAAGCTGTCATGATAATTACAGGAAGATCCGGATTTATTCCCTTTATTTTTTCAAGCAACTGTATGCCACTCATCCCTGGCATTTTTACATCGGTTAAAATAAGATCAATGACCTCATTGTTCAAAATATCCAGTGCTTCCATCCCACTGGAGGCCGTTAATGATGTGTAGCCTTCTTCCTGAAGGAGTTCACTTATAATCATGGGATAGTTTTTTTCATCATCAACAATCAGTATTTTTTCCATATCGTCTATCTCCTAAGCCGGCAGCTTGATTTCAACATTAGCACCTTTTAAAGACTCATTGGTGATGGTAATTGTGCCCTTATGCGCTTCAATAATATTTTTTACAATACCAAGTCCGAGCCCTGTACCGGTATCCTTTGTTGTAAAGAAGGGTGTCCATACTTTTTTTAAGACGTCTTCCGGGACACCTTCCCCATTGTCAATGAAATTGATGACAATATGTCCGGAAACGGATTTCATTTTTATTGTAATAAGACCATTTTTTTTCAAGGATTGAAATGCATTGATCAGGATATTTAAAAAAGCCTGGTAAAGCATGGCACTGTCAGCCGATATTTCGGGCAAGGACTCTGATATTTCTCTAATAATCGTGAAATTATTGTCTTCTATCTGAGGCGTAAGATAGGAAATGTTTTTTTCAATGATGCTTTCTATCCTGCAGGGATGAAAATCCGGGGCTTTGGGCCTGGCAAAATTTAGAAAATCTGTAATAATATTATCAAGCCTGGCAGATTCTTCAATAATAATATCCGGGATAGTGCTTTTTGCATCCACCTTTTCCATTTTTTTCTTCAATAATTGAGCACTGCTTTTAATAATCCCAAGTGGATTCCTAATTTCATGGGAAACTCCGGCGGTCATTTCACCGATTGCTGATAAATGTTCTGCCTGGCGCAGTTTTTCTTCAAGCTTGAGCCTTTCATCAGCCCGTCTTTCAATAATCTTTTCTCCATGCTTCACTACAAATCGAAGCACGATGAATAGCAACCCCATGACAATAAAACAGGAGCCGATAATAAGTCCCTGGAGTTTAAATATTTTTTTATAATCATCCGAAACATCACGAACAATTTCAACAACACCCAGAGTAGGCCCTGCAAGACTTGCGAGAGATTTTGAATTAGGCGCTCGTAAGGGAGAAAAGGTGATGATTTTTGTTTCCTGGGGAAACCAGAACATCAACTCAAGGAAACTACCCTGTTGTATCAGTCTTGATGTGGCTTCTTTTTTCATAGCTTTTTCATAGTTGAACCCCCCAGCATTTTGTTGCCCTATCTTTGAAGCATCAAAACTGTAAGATATGATATTGTTCTCATCATAAATGGTTACCATCTCTACATTGAAGCTGTGCAGGGTGGACCGGACAACCTTGTCCATGAGGTGGAACTGTTCTTTTTCCCGTAATCTGATCTCCCCATATTGTACTAATACAGGAAGCATGAACCTGGAAATGATCTGGTGATTCAGATTTTCAACAAGAAGGGATGCATATTCCTCACTCTTTTCAAGAAGAATATTTCGCACCCAGTGTGCATTGAGAGCAGAGATGACTATTGTGGCCGTGAACATAATCACAAGAGAGGAAAACGTAAAAAATTTAACCAGTCGGAAAGGTTTGATACCTTGTAAGTTATTATTTTTTTTTGTCATTATTCCATTTTTCAATTTATAGGGTTGACTTCCATCTCAGTTTTTTAATAAAAAAGGCTAAATAATTATGATAATGCTTGACATTACAGCGATACCATAGAATATGTATAGTAATATTGGAGTGAGATATCAATATAAAAATGTTTGTTGTCTATACCTGATGAAATGTTATTTGTTTTTCTTTTAATTGTTGTGAAGGCGCATGATGTTTCGTAAAAAAGATCATCTTGTAGGTCTGGATATCGGTTCCTCCTTTATTAAAATGGCTGAACTGAAAACAACTGGTCAGGGACATGTTCTTCACAAATTTGGTATGGCCAGAATAACACCTGGTTCAATTGTTGAAGGCAGAATAGTGGATATGCATGGCCTTGCCAATGATATTAAATCACTATTTAAATCTCAGAAAGTTCATGAAAAAAACGTTGCAATTTCAACAGGGGGACACTCTGTTGTTATAAAAACAATCAATACAACGACTCGACCTGAAAAAGAGCTTCACAATACAATATATTCTGAAGCAGAGCAATATATCCCGTATGATATTGATGATGTTAATATTGATTACCAAATTATCGGAGAAAGTGAATCTTCACCGGAACTGCTCAGTGTGCTACTGGTTGCAGTGAAGAAGGATCTGGTCGCCGAATACATCGAATTGATACATCTGGCCGGGCTGAATCCAAAAATTATTGATGTGGATACCTTTGCCTTGCAGAATGCTTATGAAATCCTTCCCTATAAGAATGCCGAGCAGATAACGCTGCTGGCAGATGTCGGGGCATCAAAAATGTCTTTAAATATCCTGAAGGCAAATGCTTCCCTCATGATGAGGGACAATATGTCTGGAACGAATCAAATTCTGGAAGAAATCTCCAATCAGACCGGGATAACCCTTGAAGAAGCGGAGCAGGCATTGAACGGGGAAAGAAAGGATGTTGTCAGTCGGGATACAATTCAATCTATTGGTTTTAAAGTGGCGCAGGCATGGTGTTCGGAAATTCTTGAAGTGGTAAATGCCTTTCAATCAGGTGCCAATAATGAAAAGGTTGAAAAAGTCTTGTTAAGCGGCGGCGGTGTTTTTATCGATGGATTTAAAGATTGCCTTCTTTCAGAGCTTGATGCAGATGTTTCAATTATTAATCCTTTTGAAGGATTAATTGTAAATGAAAAAAAATTCCCGGATTCTTTTATCACCAAGGCAGCTCCCCAGGCCCCTATAGCCATTGGACTTGCATTACGAAGGGTAGATGATAAATGATAAAGATTAATCTTTTACCCTTTAGAATAGCCAGAAAAAAAGAAAACATTCGACGGCAGATTTCTATTTTTTTCCTGTTGATTCTTTTTACATCGATTTTAATGTTCTGGTATACTCAGGTATTGGATAGACAGATCATGTCGATTAAGAAAAAAACCGAGCAAGTAAATCAACAAATCTCAATCTATAAAGAGAAAGCTGACAGGGTTACCCAGATTAAGAATGATCTAAAAGCGCTTGATGAAAAACTTGAAATTGTTTCTTCCCTAAAGAAACAGAAGGAAAAATATTTTATTTTGTTCAAAAGTATGACAGATCTCGTAATTCCTGAAAGGATGTGGCTTGAAAGTTTTACAACAGATTCCACCGGCCTTATCATCAAGGGCATTGCATTTGATAATCCTACCATCGCAGAATTCATGGAAAAACTTGAAAGTTCCATGCTGTTCAATAAAATTGACTTGAAAACAGCAAGAATGAAAATTTTCAAAGATGACGTGATATTAAAGTCGTTTGAATTATTTTGTCAAACCGAAAAAGAAGCGACAAAAAATGAAAAAAATAAGCAGCCTAAAAAATAAAACAGAAAAATTAAGGGGAAAAATCTCTGTCGCTATTGAAAAAGTTGGAGTACTCACCAGCGTTCAGCGCCTGCTGATTTGTATAGCGACTTTTGCCATCATCGGTGGCGGATACTATTATTTTATTTTGATGCCACGACAGGATGAATATACCAAAGTTCAGAAGACTTATAATACCCAGATGGACATGCTTGCAACTTATAAGAAAAGAGCAGACGAAATAATTATTTATGAAAAAAAGATGGCCGAAACCCTGGAATCCTTTAATGAGGCAATGAAAGCGCTTCCCGATAAAAAAGAAATCCCTTCCCTTTTGACAGGGATATCCAGGGCGGGAAGTAATGCTGGCCTGGCTTTTCACTTGTTTCAGCCCGAGAGTGAAGTTAATAAGGAATTTTACAGTGAAATTCCTGTATCCATTAAGGTTGAAGGAAGATATCACCAGATTGCAGATTTTTTCTTCCAGGTTCTTCAGCTTAACAGGATCGTGACTCTTAATGATGTAGCTGTGAAAAGCAAACCGGATGGGCAAACACTTGAAATGAGTTGCAAGGCGGTAACTTATATGTTTTTAGAAAAACAAGCTTTGCAGGAGAAAGATCAGAAGCAAAAAAAGGGAGACATAAAAAAGACTTAAGAATGATGAATAAATCCAAAATAATCATTTTAACAATTTCGCTCTGTCTGTTATTATTTTTCAGTTCCTGTAATGATCAACCAATTGTAGAAAGGCCTTCAGCTCCTGAGGTTGTTTCAGGGAAAATTCCGCCTCCTGTTGCTCAAACTCAAACACTTGAGGCGGAGAAGAAAATTGCAACTCCAATGAAAGTAATGAAGCCTGTTGAGGTTGACAATACTCTTCAGACACAGCAGGAACCTGTAAAGGATGATGAAAAGATGGTTTATTATGATTCTCAGGGGAAAATTGATCCCTTTGTGCCGCTGATCCAGGAAAAGCCACAAGAATCCAGGCCTGTTATTGATGATAATCCTCAAAGAGTTCTGACCCCTCTCGAAAAAATAGAATTGAATCAGATTCGCCTCGTTGCTGTTGTAATAACTGAAAGCAAGCGGATTGCAATGGTCGAGGAGGCTACCGGAAAAGGATATGAAGTTATAATCGGAACCTATATAGGTAAGAATCAAGGCAAAGTCTCAGAAATAAATGATAGTAGTATTATGGTTACAGAGCTTGTTAAGGATTTTAAAGGCAAGATCAAAGAGCATACTCAGAAAATAAAACTTCATAAAAATGATGATGAGGAGTGATATGTCTTTTCCCCCGACAAAAAGATTAAAAAATATGATGATTAATATTTTGAGTTTTCTTTTTACCATTTTTTTACTTGCAGGGTGTGCTGCCCAGAAAACTGAAAACACAAAAACCGCCGAACAAGACCAGGTGAAATCTCAAACACAACAAGCAAGAACCAATGTTGAGAATGAAAGACAGATAAGTTCCGTCAATGTTGATATGCTGGACCAAGGCATTATGATCAGCATTATGGGGAATCAGAAACTTGTTTATACATCCATCAAGCAATCTTTTCCTTTTGGAATCGCTGTCTATTTGCCGGAAACTAAAATATCTTCTGATTTCAGAAACAATGTAAAGGAAAATGAATTTATCAGTAATGTGGTTGCTAACTATGCTGATAAGGAGATGACAACAGCAAAAATTGAGATCCTGTTAAAAAAAGATCTTGATTATGAAGTCACTGAAGCCGCTGATATTTTGAAATTTGTCCTCTCGCAGCCTATTGGAAAAGATCAGTTACAAGAAAAAAGTAAACCTGAACCGCTTTTAAGTCTGGATGGAAAAAAATCAAGCGGAACCCCGGCAAAGGATACTGCGGTTAAAATCCCGACACAGACGGCAACAATAACAAATATCGAGTTCAATGCAATGGAGGACGGGAAATCCAATATTGTTGTTGAGACAAACCATCCTGTAAAATATGACATCACTTTGGGCAGCAAGGAAAAATTATACCTTAATCTTTATAATACAATTATTCCGAATATTCATAAGCGGCCATTGCTGACTCAATATTTTAAATCTGCTGTTGAAAGTTTAATGCCGGTTGAGATTCCAGGAAAACAAAAAAATTCAAAGATAGAAATTAATATCCGAGATCTTGTTCCTTATCGGGTTGTTCAAGATCAAAATACTATTTCACTGTATTTTGATCCAACCACGCTTGAGCCGCCTGTTTTTGCCAAGGCAAAGAAAACAGTCAGCAGTAATGTTCAAACGGAAACTATTGATCTTAAGAAGAAAGAACCCACACCTCAGGGAGGAAAACCACCTGAACTCGCTGAGAAGCCGAAAACCCTTGAAGAAGAAATGTATGGCCCGAAAAAGAAATATTCAGGAGAAAAAATCAAGCTGGATTTTTATGAGACAGATATCAAGAATGTCTTCAGAATTTTAAGAAGTGTTGGCGGGTTGAATTTTGCAATTGATAAGGATGTTGAGGGAAAAGTAACCTTAGCCCTTGAAGATCCGGTTCCCTGGGATCAAGTACTTGATCTTGTTCTAAAAATGAATAATCTCGGCCAGAAAGAAGAGGGCAATGTTATTCGGATTGCAACCCTTGATACTATCAGGAAGGAAGAAAAATTCTTACAAGAGGCCTTTACGGAAAGAAAGAAATCTCTGGATGATAAGGAAAGCCTTGAACCATTAGTAACAGAATATATCCCCATAAACTATTCAGATGCAGAAATAGATATTAAGCCACATATTGATCAAATTCTCACAAAAGGCAGAGGAAAAATAAGCGTTGATAAGCGAACCAATATGCTCATTGTTACCGATATCCAGTCAAAAATTGATAAGGTCAGGGAGACTATTTACCGTCTTGACAAAGTAACACCACAAATTATGATTGAAGCAAAAGTGGTGGAAGTTTCAAAAAATTTTACAAGGGAACTGGGCCTCGGATTGAGTTTTGCCAAAACTCAAACTGCTTGGACCGGCAGAGATAAAGATTTCAGCGTTGCCTTGAATTTTCCAACTTCTGCGCCAGTCAATAGTGGGGCCTTTAATTTTTACAACATATTGGGGTCTGATTTTTTAAACTTGCAAGCTCAGATAAGAGCATCTGAAACAAAGGGTGATGTCAAAGTCATTTCGTCTCCAAGAATACTAACGCTTGATAATAAAAAGGCAAAAATCAAGCAAGGGCTTGAATTTGCATATCTTGAGCGGGATACATCCGGAGGATCTTCAGTAAAATTTAAAAATATTGATTTGCTGTTGGAAGTAACCCCTCATGTGACTCCGGATAGAAGAATTTCAATGACGGTTTATTTGACAAAAAATGATATTGATTCGATCACCAATGGTGTTCCCTCTCTTTCAACCAATGAAGCTCAAACTGAACTCCTGGTAAACGACAATGATACCATTGTGATCGGTGGTATTGTAAAAACAACAGATAATAAAAGCAATTCCGGAACTCCTCTGCTTTCCGAAATTCCTGTTTTAGGAAGGCTTTTTAAGTCTAATACTGATATAGACAACAGAAATGAGCTCCTGATATTTTTGACACCGTCAGTTATTCAGTTGGAGCAGAAAAGGAACAATGCTACAGTAGCTGATTAATTTGATTCAACAAGTTTTTTTTTGGCTTCCCTTGCAAGCGGAGATGTTTCTGGAACGAGTTTCAATACCATGTCCCATGATCTTTTTGCTTTTGCAATATCATTTATTCCTTCATATGCTTTTGCTATATCGGAATGAAGAATAGCAGCAGAAGGATTTTTTGTGAGTTCCTGATTAAGAAAATCAATGGCCTGAAGATGAGATTTGGTTTCTAAATAAACAGAAGCCAACCCATGAACAGAGATTAAAAAATCCGGTTTGATTTCCAGTGATTTGTTAAAATATGTTTTTGCCTTCTCATATTTTTTCTGATGGAAATAGGCCCACCCTAGATTTGAAAAAGGTATTTCCGGATAAGCATATACAAGACTTTTGGAGACATCCTCAAAGCATTCTATTGCCAAAGACCATTTTTCCTGTTTAAGATATGCTGCACCAAGATGATTCTTTGCATCGATATAGTCTTTTTTCAGCTCCAATGCTTTTTTGAAATGATCCTCAGCCAAGTCGTATCGGTCTTTTGCCAGATAAACGAGTCCCAGACTGTTATTCAAATAGGGGTCATCCGGAATGATTTCGTAGGCGTCCAATAAATTTTTTAATGACAGCGTATAGTTACCGGCATTATAAAAGCCTTCACCGACTCTCTGGGTTGCAACGGCAATTTCTTCCTTTTTTGCGGAAGTTACGTTTTGGGATGCGCAGGATGTCAAAAACAAGATAGTGATAAAAAGATAGTACAGCTTTTTCATTTGGCGAATTCCTTTTGTATTATTGACGAATTGACACATCATATTCAAC
>JFJP01014207.1_pt1 | contig 18158 bp, 15 predicted proteins | sample 431651 | NCBI WGS metagenome assembly JFJP01 (sample SAMN02602958, study PRJNA72255) | Microbial mat metagenome, whole genome shotgun sequencing project. | biome: fresh water; feature: sink hole; material: water; isolation source: purple microbial (photo- and chemosynthetic) mats found in...
GGAGCAGGGGGAGCAGGGGGAGCAGGGGGAGCAGGGGAAGTAAACTATTACCTATTCGTAATTCGTAATTCGTAATTCGTAATTCGTAATTCGTAATTCGTAATTACCCATTACCCATTTTGCCACTGACTCACCAAAGAAATCGCCCCAATCAAAATTTTATGCTCTTGAATTTGAATCCGCGCGTGTAATGTTTCGGGGGTATCATCAGGTAAAATAGGAACTGCCGATTGCATCAAAATCGGGCCGCTATCGACTTCTAATTCGACTAAATGAACGCTACATCCTGTGATTTTTACCTGAGATTCTAAGGCTTGTTCTACGCCTCTAATTCCTGGAAAACTTGGTAATAAACTGGGATGTAAATTAATAATTTTTCCAGGAAAAGCATCAACTAAAACTTTAGTTACAATTCTCATCCAACCCGCAAATACAATCCAATCAACATCATGTTCTTTTAAGGTTTTAACAATTTCTTGATCTAAATCTTCTCGTTTTTTATAATTACGATGGTTTAAAAGAATGGTCTTGACTCCAAACCTTTCCGCCCTTTCTGTGACTTTAGCATCGGGGTTATTATAAATTAAAACTTGAACTTTAGCATTGAGTTGTTGGTTTTGAATTGCTTGAGCGATCGCCTCAAAGTTAGTTCCACTTCCGGAGGCTAAAACCCCAATTTTTACTGGAGATCCTTCCACAAATAAGGGGGAAGGAATCGCTGGAGAAATCAAACAGGCGGTAGAGTCAATTCCCATCACATTTGCATTCATTTAGAGTTTCACATAAGTATAAATCAACCTACCTACTATTATCTAATAAAATGACAACAATGTCGATTTTTTTATTTTAAATTTGGAATTCAACTTTCCCCGATGCTATAGATACAGATTGCCCAACTATTGTAAAATATTTTGATAAACTTTATTAAAATTGATTCAGGTTATGGCTTCTTTACCCGGTTATCGAAAACAAAAACAGCTTTTGGATCAAGATTCGATCATGGCTTGGATTTTTCTAGCTCCAGCTTTGTTACTGATGGGGGTGTTTATTATAGGGCCAATTATCTACTTATTCTATCTGAGTTTTACCCAAGGAAGTTTTACCAGAGCCGGAGTTCATGGGGTAGGATTGAATAATTATTTTCGTCTATTTATGAGTCCTGATTTTTGGCAAATTTTATTTAATACAGCTTATTTTACCATAGGAACAGTGATTCCTAGTATGATTATTTCTTTAGCTTTAGCGGTACTTTTAGATCGGACTTTTGCTCTCCGAGATATTCTCAGAACTGCTTATTTTATCCCTTCAATTACTTCTTTAGTTGCGGTAGGATTAGGATGGCGTTGGTTGTTTCAAACCCAAGGCCCGGTGAATGAATTATTAACACAATTAGGATTCCATCCGATTCCTTGGTTAAGTAGTACAACCTGGGCAATGCCTTTGTTAATATTAATGAGTATTTGGAAACAATTAGGCTTTAATTTAGTAGTATTTTTGGCGGGGTTACAAACCATTCCGCAAAGTCGATATGAAGCGGCTCAATTAGATGGAGCCAATCCTTGGCAACAATTTTGGTATATTACCTTACCTGGGTTACAACCAACGATAGTTTTCGCAACAGTAACCACAGCAATTTTTACCTTAAAAAGTTTTGAACAGGTTTATGTAATGACAGGTGGCGGCCCATTGAATTCCACTAATGTTTTAGTTTATTATATTTATGAACAAGCCTTTTCTCAATTTGACTTTGGCTATGCGGCGGCGGCGGCAAGTATTTTATTAGCGATCGCTTTAATTTTAGTTTATATTCAACTAAAACTGTTTGAAGAAAACGAATCTATAAACAATTAGCAGATAGAATTGCCGATGCTGCAACGGTAGGAAGTCCAATTCCTTGGGTACTATCCCATCATACGGTTGGGGGGATCAACCACCGTTGCTGACTCCCCCAACCGAGTTAGGACTGGGAATAGCAAAAAAATGTACAGCTATATAAAAAATAGAGTAAAATATATTAGGCTCCTACCCATTAAAATTTTATTCTAAAATCGGGGACTGGAAAACGGAAAATCAAAAATAGAAATTTCTGTTTTTAGAATTGAGATGTGTTTGAGCGGATCATCAGGGATTTTGCATTTTTTTCTGAATAGTCTTTTCATTGGATGTAAACTTAACTAAATTCTGACTGTGATCAAAATATTAAAGATTTTGAAAATATCACAGAGGAGTTTCCCAGGAGTTAATGTTATTCCAGATGATCGGTTATCAGCGATAAGTTTACATTTTTTCCGCAGTACCCCCGTTATTAATAAAGCCCTAAACCCTAGTGCCGAATACCCTTAAGTCACTTCGTAAATTGCTGACTTTCTGTATTGGAGACGAAAATGCAAACCCCATCCCGCCTGAATCAAATTGCTCAAAGTTTAGAAACTGATCCGAATATAGCACGGATTAAGAAAGTTCTATTATGTGCTTATAGTGGGAAATGGGAGAATGATTCCCATGTCCTTGATAGCATCAATTTGAATAGTTTACTACAGAATATTTATCAAAAACATCCCCAATTTGAACCCCTGAAAATTATTCTGAATAATATTTTATCTCGCCTGAATAAAAAAAATGAATATAACCTGGTTGTGCTTACCATTGAAGACCATATTAGTCAACTGTATTTTCAGCCTGTTCATGCAGAAATCTCAGAAGTTAATCAACCTTCAATTACCGCCTCAGAAACAGTAAAAATTAGTCCTGAAGAATTAAATTCTCTATCTTCTGCCTATTTAAGTCAGGTTGTTCCTGCTAATCAGATTCGGAGTATATCGAATTTCTTTGATGTGCGGTTTAAAATCATGCAGCATACAAATCCTTTGCGGGCAAAACTGGTAATTTTTTCTAGTTTAGAACGAGAATTCAACTATAGAGATGAGGATTGGTCACAACTAAAAAACCAGAGCTTAGATGATTTACTCCACGAATTATTGCAAACCTTTCCTAACTTAGAAAAGCTGAAATCCCATCTTTATAAGATGGCGGAATACCTGGAAGATACGGATGAAAATATTCAGGTAGTAACGGTAATTTTAGATGCTCTTAGCCCTTATTATGAACCCAAAAACAAATCCTATTCTAATTCTAATGTCGGGTTAAATCATCCTCCTGTAAGTACAAAAGTTGCCAGTTCTTCAAATATTCCAGGTTTAAAAGCCGCCCAACCTTCAGTTTTACAGCAACATTTTTTAACTAATAATGCTGTCGATATTAACGAAAGTGAAACCCTGAATTTATTATCCCCTAATCCCCAAGAATTTGCCTTGGGTTTATCAAAAAATCAATACCTTACGATTATTAGCGAGAGTAATTTTTCAGATTTCACCTCAGCAACGGCATTTAGCAATATTGATATTCCCCCAACAGATTCAGGAGAAATGAATGATGATTTGAGAAAAAAACTAATCTTAGAGAAAGAAGTTGAGCAAATAATTGGGCATAGTATAGCAGATACTTTAGTGCCATTGACAACAATTTTGAAACATTTAGAATTATCCCTAAATGAACAATTGAAAAATCATCCTCCTGAAATTCAGTTAGAGATTAAATATAGCTCTTTAAGAAGGTTTATTCATGTCCTTCAAGCCAAAGTAGGAGATTTAGGAGCGGTGATTCATCAATCGGAAGTTGAAGAACGGCAACGATTATCTCAAAATAAGACGACGATAGTGGCTGGGGGTGAAGACCCAGAAAACCTAGAACCCCGCCTCAGTCAACCCCAATTGCTGGAACTGGCTAGACAGGGCCATGCAAAAGCGATCGCAACGGTGATTAGCCAATCCCTCAAACTCAAAACAATTAACATTCTCGCTAAGTCAAAAGATGCTTGTTTGCACATTATACTAGAGTCAGATCAAGTGCTAAATCAGGCCTCTATGAGTCAATTTGTCTATCAAAAATTACTGGATTTGAAAATTGAATCAATTCAGAAGGTTAAAGTTTACGCTCGAACTCCTAGTAGTAAGTCAATGACTTGGGTTCAAGAATTCACCTATACGGGAACTCATAAATAATCAATTATGGATGAGGAAACACTACTCGAACAGTATCGAGCCGGACAAAAGAATTTTAAAGGGATTAATTTAAGAAATGCTGAATTGAGTCGTGCGGACTTGATTGGTGCTAACTTAAGTGGTTCAGATTTGCAAGGGTCTAACTTTGTTTTAGCCTATTTGAATGGGACTAATTTTTCCCGCGCTAATCTCAGGGGTGTCAGATTTAATGGAGCAATTTTAAATAAAGCTAATTTAAGCAGTGCTAACCTAAATGATGCCGAATTTCATGGCACAAATTTACAAGGGGCAGATTTTCGTAAAGCTAATTTATCCCTAGCAAATTTATTAGATGCTAACCTAATTCAAGCGGATTTAAGAGGAGCAAATTTACAAGGGGCCGATCTCAGAGGAGCTTGTTTAAGGGGAGCAAATCTGCGCTATGAACCGAGAATTTATGAAAGTGTGAATTTGCGAGGTGCAGATTTAAGAGGAACAGATTTACAAGGGGTAAATTTAACCGGGGCTGATTTAACTAGGGCTAATTTAAGTGGAGCTAATTTAACAGAAACCGTCTTAAAAGGAGCAATTCTAACTCAAGCTAATTTCAGCCAAGCTAACTTACAATCAGCCTTTTTAACCGAAGCAAATCTTACAGAAGCTAACTTAATTGGAGCTAATTTGAAAAAGGTAAAATTAGAACGGGCTATCTTAATTGATGCTCAATTACCCGGGGTACAATTGTGCGATGCCATTCTCGCCGATGCTCAACTAAGTAATGCTAATTTAAGTAATACAGATTTGAGTCGAGCTAATTTAGTTCGCGCCGATTTAACCCGAACTAATATGAATGGAGCCAATCTCACCCAAGCGGATTTAACCGATGCTTCTGTGGCTAGAACTAACTTAAGAAATGCTAATTTAAGTTATACCTATTTAACTCGTGTAGAATTTAGTAGCGCTAATACCGCCGGAGCAATTTTGCATGGTGCAATTATGCCTAATGGTGAAATTCATGATTAATTCTTAATCCTTTTTTTGCCATCTTGTCTTCCTAACTCATAAATTCCTCCACTAATACAAGCAATAATTCCTACACTAATTGACCAACTTTTATCTAAACCAATCTCAATTCCCCAATTACATAAAAATCCCATAATTAAAAATGGAACAATACTAAACAAAGAAGCATAAAAAGCATTTTGAGATTCTCGACCTTGGCGGGTACGTTCATATTCTGCTTCCGAAATATATAACATTCTTTCTGCATAATTAAACCAACGATTTAATTGGTGAGTTACCCACTCACCCAGAGGAGAAAATCCCCAATACAACGCTAAAGACCAGAGGGTTGCCCCGGCAATCAATTTGGGGTCAAAATGGAATTGGAAGGGAAAAATATCGAACAACATGGGGATAAAGTTTAAGATATTACAGAAGTTTTTCTATTTTAATTGAAAAAATTGCTAAAATAGCATTAGAAGTCATAATCCGATGATATGAACATTATCCGTTTAATTGCCGCCGTTTTTCTGCCCCCCTTGGGCGTGTTTTTGACCGTTGGTTTTGGGGGAGCATTCTGGCTAAACATCCTACTGACCCTATTAGGATTTATCCCTGGGATTATTCACGCCGTTTGGGTGATTGCCAAAAGCGATCAAAATTAACCTGGGTCTGCTCAAACTCCTCCTATTTCTATCCTCATTCTAAAAATGGGAGGAAGTTCTATTAATTAGTAATCAGTTATCAGTAATCAGTCATCAATGTTATTCTGATCAAAACAATAAAACGCTGACAAACCAAGCTATAATGGAAACAATAACTCAAAAAATTCTGATTCAAAAAACAGAAGATTCCCGTCTTTCTTCTGAAACTTTACATAATATTCCCTTTGGTCGCATCTTCAGTGATCATATTTTTATTGCCACCTACAATAACGGGACTTGGCAAGATTTAAAAATCATCCCCTACGGCAATTTAACCATGACTCCAGCCATGGCAATTCTGCACTATGGTCAGGCAGTTTTTGAAGGGATGAAAGCCTATAAAAGTGCCACCAGAGAAACATTAATCTTTCGACCCGATGCTAATTTTAGAAGGATTAATCAATCGGCTCATCGACTATGTATGCCGCCAATTCCCGAAGCAATTTTCATGGCAGGATTAACAGAATTAATTCGTTTAGATTCCGGTTGGATTCCCGAATCAGAGGGGAGTTTATATATTCGTCCGTTGTATTTTGCCACCGATGAATTTATTGGTTTAAAACCCTCAACTCACTATACTTTTATTATTATGAGTTGTCCGGTAGGAGCCTATTATTCTGAACCAGTTAAATTAATCGTAACTGATAAATATATTAGAGCTTGTGAAGGAGGAACAGGTGCAGCCAAATGTGCCGGAAATTATGCAGCTAGTTTATTAGCAGATAAAGAAGCCAAAGTATTAGGCTATGATAGTGTAATTTGGCTTGATGGCATTCATAAAAAATATGTCGAAGAATGCGGGACGATGAATTTAGCTTTTGTGATTGATAATGTAGTAGTCACCCCAAAATTAACCGGAACCATTTTAGAAGGAATTACCCGCGATAGTGTGTTAACCTTATTTCGAGATCAAGGTGTTAAAGTAGAAGAACGGTTAATTTCCATAGAAGAAGTAGCCGAATCTTACGATAAAGGGATTTTACAAGAAGCCTTTGGGATGGGAACTGCTGCAACTATAGCCCAGGTTTCTAAAATTGGATATCAAGGACGAGATTTAATTTTACCTCCAATTTCTGAACGCAAATATGGTCAATCTATTTTAGAACAATTGGAAGCAATTAAAACCGGAAAAACACCCGATCCCCATAATTGGGTTCATAAAATTTAACCCCCCGTAGGGTGCGTAAGCCCAGCGCACGCACCACCCAAACCCCGTATGTAGTATGTAGGGTGCGTAAGCCCAGCGCACGCACCACCCAAACCCCTAGTAGGTAAAACTTCCGTCTCTTAACGCTCAATTCCATGACCTCACGCTATCTCTTATACAAAGATTATGAATCCGGTTTAAATAATAACTTAATGGGGTTAGAAATAGCCGTAGGATTAGCCTATTTAACCCAAAGAAAATTAGTATTTTACGGTTCAGTGGGAGAAGAAAAAAATATCCTACCAGTGCGGGGCGGATATTTTTTATCGGTTCCCGAAAGTCGAAAACATATTATTAATATTGACAAATTACCCACTATTTTAGATTTAGTTGACCAACTTCCAATTCCAATTTTAACTTATTCTGAATTTTTAGCAGAAACCCAAGGAAAAAATCTCAGCCATTATCATAGTGATATTAGATTAGTTAATGCTATTTTTGTTCCTAATAATATTACCATTGACCCTAAAGTTTTATCAGATTTTGCCGAAAATCGCATCATTGTACAGGATGTGGAACAGGATATTTTACAATTTAGTGCCTGTAATTTAGCCTATTATTCCCGATTTTTTTATCCTCCTTCGCCTTCGGTGTATTCCCTCATGGAAGCGATTCAATTTAAACCAATTTATCGCCATTTAGCGAATAAAATTTCTCAAACCCTGGGACAATATAATGGGATTCATATTCGTCTAACCGACTATCGTAACTGGATTCCCCATCGAGAAGCAGATCATCCCTATTTTATCTTAAAAACTCTCAAAGAAATCTTTCCGCCTGAAGAACTTTTATTAATTTGTACGGATGAATCTGAAAATATGGATTTTTTTACTCCGATTTTAAACTATTATAAAAATAGCATTTTTCTGGATACTTTTATTATTTCAGAGTTTCTACAGGAGTTTAAAGACTTACCCTTTACCGATGAACAAACCCTAGGATTAATCTGTAATTTGGTCATGTGGAATTGTCAACAATTTGCGGGGAGTTTTCGCAGTACCTACACGGGAATTATTCATCGAAATTGGTTAAGAAACCAACTCAAACAACAATTTCATCCCACTGCATTAACCTTTAAATTTGTTGAAAGTGGTTTATCCCCTGGAGAGGTTCAATTTCATCAGGGTTTCTATCCTGAAATTAACTCCGGTTTGTTTAGTTGGAATCGAATTTATCTCCCTATTGTTAGTGAAATGAAATCCTGGTGTCGAGAATGGCCGGAATCCGTTTGTTTAATATTGTAGTGCGATCGCATTTTACCTTAATATTTTAAATAATCCTAATTTTTTGGGAACCGGAGAAAGGACAATAAACCCGCCCCCCACCAGAAACCGGGTTTCTGTAGATATCTTGATTTGTGGCAATTAACTTAATTAGAAACCCGGTTTCTTTGGGTATTGCGATCGCATTCGGGGCGGGTTTAGCATTCGGGGCGGGTTTAGCCAGATTTTTGCTAATTAACAGAGATGGTCTCGAACCCGCCCCTACAATTGGGTGTTGCGATCGCCTTCAGAAACCGGGTTTCTCAAGATATCTGGATTTGTGGCAATTAACTTAATTAGAAACCCGGTTTCTTGGATGATTTATCCCACACCTAATATTTTTAGATGATGGGCTGCATTTTTTAACTGTTGGGTTTCTGACTTAGTTTGACTAATTCCAATAACTGTTTGTTGAGCGCCATTGTTAATAGAATTCATCGCTGTGATCACTTCTTCAATAGCGAGAACCTGCTGCTGTGAAGTTAAATAAATCTGTTGAGAACTTAAGGAAACTTGGTCAATAGCTGAGGTAACTTTACTAAAAATTGCTGTGGTTTCTTCAACCATTTTTAAATTTTTTTGCACAGTATGTTTACCATCTTCTGCCGCCACCACTGTCCCTTTAACTCCTTGTCTAATTTGCTCAATTAAGGTATTAATTCTTTGAGCAGATTCCCGGGTTTCGTCCGCCAGTTTCCGAATTTCTAGCGCTACCACATTAAACCCTAAACCATGTTCTCCGGCTCTTACTGCTTCAATGGAGGCATTCAGCGCTAACATATTAGTTTGATTAGCAATATCACCGACTAGATTACTAATACTATTAATTTGTTGGGCTTGTTCATTCAGTGTCATAATTTGACGGGCAATTTCGCTAACTTTGGCTTCTAAAGTTGTCATTCCTGACATAGTTTTAGAAACAGCGTTAGCCCCATCCTGGGATAAGGTCAAGACTTTTTTAGCAATTTGGGTAGAGGCTTCTGCTTGTTGGGCTGCTTGACGGGAAGTCCGGCCTAATTCATCCATTGTGGTTGTGGTTTGATTGACGGATGCTGCTTGTAAAGCTACAATTCTTTCCTGTTCTTCAACTGTTGCTGCTATTTCGGTGGAGGAATTAACAACGGTATTGACTAATCCTTTTAAACTCTTGCTAATGGGACGGGCGATCGCTATACTTAAAATAATCCCTAAACCAAGTGCTATTAAGGGCCCAAATATCATAGCTAAAACGCTAAAATTTTGGCTCCTTTCAATAGTTATATCTGCCTGAATTTTGGATGATTCTGCTATATTTTGATTCTCTTGAATCACTTTTGCTAAACTTTGAGATGTAGCATATAAAATGGGTTGATTAATCGAGCGATCTTGAATATTTAATTTTGATAAAAGCAGAGATGCTTGGCGGGCTGTTTCCATTTCCGGAGAATTTTGTTGACCTGTTTTCCATAATTTAATTTGGGTTTGATATGGGTATACAATGCCAATTTTTTGAAATTCAGCATAAAGATTCATAAAAATTTTCTGCTGTTTTTCCCATTGTTGCCATCTTAACTTAAATTGCTGCCATAGTTGATCTTCTCTATCTGTCCGAGGCAATATTTCATAGTCCGAAAAACCCGCTTTGATTAAATTAAAGTTTTCCTGGATTTGTGTAATGGTAATTTCCCTATTTTCACCTCCTATGCAATTATTTAAAAGACAGGATTGTTTAGAATCAATATTTCTCAATCCTTGATCAATCTTTGCTAAACTTAAAATTGAAGGTAATCTGACTACGCTAATTTCATTAAGTTCCTGGCTTAAATTTAATGTTCTTTGCCATCCTAAAAAGGCAACCAAAAATATAATTAATCCCATTAGAATAAAGGCATTAATCATTTTAAATTGTAACTCACCTTGTTTGAAAAAATTAATTATTTTTTTCATGATCAATTCTCCTTGAACTAGATTAATTTTTATTGCGAACAAAACTATCATCTAAAATTTGTTCTATATTGACTGATTTTGTCATCAATTTATTTTTTTGCAAAAACTGATAAATTTTTTCAGCCGCATAGGGTAAGGATGTCAAGGTTTCTGCTCTTTCAAAAGCGGTTAAATTTTCCGATAATCCTTTGATGGCAATTTGGGATTCATATTTTTTTAAGTCTTGAATTGTTAACCCAGATGTATAAGCAATAATTTGACGAGATCGGTCTGGATTTTTCTGCATAAATTCAACGGTATCAAACCAAGTATCAACTAGAGCTTGTACGACTTGAGGATTGGTTTCCATAAATTTACGAGTTACTACTAGATGATCGGAAATCGCTCCCGGGAAATCTTTAGAGGTTAATATAATTTGACTTCCAGGACGATTCATAGCTTCCTTAACAAAAGGAATATAGGTGATAATAGCATCTACTTCTTCCTCAACAAAAAGGGCGACATTAGTGATTAAATCCTGATTAACCGCTTTAATATCCGATAGCTTTAATCCATATTTTTCTAAAGCCAGCAGCAGCAGAAAATTGCCAACAGATCCCGATTCAAAAGCAACTTTTTTCCCTTTTAATTCCCGAATACTCTTAATTCCTGATGCAGCAATAATTTGATCACCTCCTGTAGACCAATCTGTTAGAGCCACAATCACTTGATCAACTTGTGAATCTGTCCCCAGTAAATAAATTGTATCATATAAAGTATGGCAATTTGCATCTAATTGACCCGATGCAAAGTTAGTGAATCCGGTGGTATAATCAGAAAATTGTAAGTCAACATTCAGATTATTTTTCTCAAAAATTCCTTGCTCGGAAGCGATTTGCCAAACGGCACATCCCGGCCAATTACTAAAACCCAGGCGCAGAGTAGAAACAGGGGCTTCTGTTTTTAACTCCGGCTGCAATACTTGACAGCTTACGATCAAAAATAAACTGATTAAAACTAGGTTAAAATAAATTAAACGTTGATGTCGCTTCATGCTTTATGATTGATGTTTATTAAGTAAAACAGATTAAAATTTTACTGATAACTATTATATCTGAATCAAGAATAATCCCCGGAAACTTAATGTTTTTATCATTAATAAGATCGTTAATCTTTCTAACCGACTCCTAATGTTGAGTTCCCCTGCTATGGAGTTCGGGCTAAATTTTGTGGATTTTTGCTCAAAAATACTACCAATGCGATCGCAGATGTGTTACAATTATTAATAGATTGGAACAATATTGACAATTTTCCAAAAATTCTGTTACCTAGACTCAACTTATGTCTCTCCCCATTCGCAACGTAGCAATTATTGCCCACGTCGATCACGGCAAAACGACCCTTGTGGACGCACTTCTCAGACAATCTGGCATTTTCCGTGAAGGGGAAGAGGTTCCAGATTGCGTTATGGACTCTAATGATATTGAACGGGAACGTGGGATCACGATTCTATCTAAAAATACCGCAGTTCGCTATAAAGAGACCATTATTAATATTATCGACACCCCTGGTCACGCCGACTTTGGGGGCGAAGTCGAACGGGTATTAGGAATGGTGGACGGTTGTATTTTAATCGTCGATGCCAACGAAGGGCCCATGCCTCAAACCCGCTTCGTGCTGAAAAAAGCCCTGGAAAAAGGACTGCGCCCCATTGTGGTGATTAATAAAATTGACCGTCATCGGGCTGAACCGCATACGGCCGTTGATAAAGTCTTAGATTTATTCTTAGAACTCGGTGCTGATGATGACCAATGCGAATTCCCCTATCTATTTGCATCCGGTTTAGGTGGCTTTGCCAAACGCACCCTAGAGGATGAAAGCCCCGATATGCAGCCGATGTTTGAGTATATCCTGGAATATGTTCCGCCCCCAGTGGGAGACCCGGAAAAATCCTTGCAAATGCAGGTCACAACCCTGGATTATTCTGAATATGTCGGGCGCATTGTGATTGGAAAAATCCATAATGGCGTAATTAAAGCCGGACAACTAGCCTCCTTAATTAAGGAAGATGGCAGTATTGTTAAAAGCAAAATCTCTAAATTAATGGGATTTGAAGGCTTAAAACGAATTGAACTGCAAGAAGCATCAGCCGGAAATATTGTGGCGGTGGCTGGGTTTGCCGATGCCAATATTGGGGAAACTATTACCTGTCCCAACGACCCCCAAGCCTTACCATTAATTAAAGTCGATGAACCGACCTTACAAATGACCTTCTCGGTGAATGACTCGCCCTTTGCAGGACAGGAAGGAAAGTTAGTCACATCGCGGCAAGTACGCGACCGCCTAATGCGAGAATTGGAAACCAACGTCGCCCTGCGGGTGGAAGAAACCGACTCCCCTGATAAGTTCTTGGTATCGGGACGGGGGGAACTGCACCTGGGGATTTTAATTGAAAATATGCGTCGGGAAGGTTACGAATTCCAGGTATCCCAACCCCAGGTAATTTACCGCGAAGTCAATAGCCAACCTTATGAACCCTTTGAATATCTAGTTTTAGATGTGCCTGAAGATGGCGTGGGTAGCTGTATTGAACGCTTGGGCCAACGGCGGGCAGAAATGCAGGATATGTTGGTTGGTGGTAATGGCCGAACTCAGTTAGATTTTGTTGTGCCTGCCCGGGGTTTAATTGGGTTCCGAGGGGAATTCATGCGGATGACTCGCGGGGAAGGGATTATGAACCATAGTTTCCTGGAATATCGCGCCCTATCTGGGGATATTGAAGCCCGTCGGAATGGGGTGTTAATTTCCTTTGAGGAAGGGGTGAGTACCTTCTATGCGATGAGAAACGCTGAAGACCGAGGGGTGTTTTTTATTACGCCCGGGACTAAGGTGTACAGAGGCATGATTGTGGGTGAAAATAACCGTCCCCAAGATTTGGAACTGAATATCTGCAAAACCAAACAATTGACCAACCATCGTGCGGCCACCGGGGATGAACTGGTGCAGTTACAAGCACCTGTGGAGATGAGTTTGGAACGGGCCTTGGAATATATTGGCCATGATGAATTGGTAGAAGTTACTCCTCTATCTATTCGTCTGCGTAAACTCAGCAAGAAGTTAGTTAAACGTTAACTTTTTCTTAACATATTGTTCCCTCGTAGAACCAGGGAATAGTGTTAGGGAACCGATCCTTCAAAGTCCCCCTTTTTAAGGGGGATTTAGGGGGATCTACTCTCGGCTATGTCTACCTCCTTATTCCTGAGAAGATTGGGCTTCAGCGCAACAACAGCGCAACAACGGGGTTATATACTTTTTTTTTTAAATATGTTATGATCCGGTTAACAAAATCTAATATTAATCGTTCATCTCCCCCGAATTATAAATAGGAGGGTGTCATTTATGTGTTTGGGGAAGACGGAAGTAGGGAATTTTCCCGAAGGAACGCCCAACACTGTTTTACCTGAAATCAAGGGTTTGTGGCGATGTTAGTACCTTCTTTGTTTTCTTTCGCAATTTCCGTTTTTGCCGCTTTGCTGAGTGTAAACACCAACGAAGAAATCGTTCAGGTTAGTGCTAAGGGAGTTGCGGCTATCAGTTTGGTGGTCAGTTTGGTTTTAGCACCTTGGTTGATGTTGCTAATTTTATCAGTCCCCGTTGTCGGTGCTAAATTGGTCAAAAGTGCTGGATAAATACCAAGAATCCCTGTTTGGTTTTAAGGGTGCAAGAATCCACAACCAACTCAATATTAATCTATTGTACCCCGCATTAGCACTCAGTAACCAACGCGGGGTTTTTATTTTTCTATTCCCTATTCCGTAATTCGTAATTCGTAATTCCTTGTTCCCTTAAGAATTAGGCAGATTATATTGTTCGACAATTTGCTTGGCAAAATCAGGAACATGAGCATCTAATTTATCAGGATAATTTCGTTTAACATACAAATAATTCCGCGTAAAGTGAGAATCTATGGAAAAACGAGCATATTCTAACCCTCTGGGGCCGATTTTATCAATCACCACACCCATTAATTTTGCTGCCCACACCAGCCAAAAGTTGCTCCCATATATCCGACAACTAAATCCGCCAAAGAGTTAACATAGTCAAAACAACTCAAACAAGAGGGGGCAAAAATATCCTTTAATTCCTTAGTATTTAACCCAAAAAATGGCACGGTTTCAGTAGAGCCATCCTCATGTTTAAAGTGAACTCGAAAATCCTGCATAAATTCATAATAAACAACAGTATTTGGGGATTTGCTTGTGGTTTCTAAGAATTTTTGCAACCCGGCACGAGTAACATTATCAACGCAGGGAGTTCCTAAAACATAGAGTTTTTCTAATCCTAACTCTTTCTCAACTGCCCTCAATGCTTGGATTTGACAGCCAACCCCAATTACTAATAACCGCTTCATTTTCGACTGTTCGATTTGTTCTAATACCGATAAATTCGGGGATAAAGTCGGTTTATTAACCTTGGCTGCTAAAACTTCTTCCGTGGTTCTAGCAATAATTGGTTGAGGTTGAAAACGGTCTTCCTTGCTATTCTGAACACAAACCACTCCTTCCACTAACCCTCGGTTGAGCATTTCAATAGCAATGGTACTAACAATTCCCGTCCATTGGGCGCCCTCAATAGGTTCTTTTTTTCGAGCTTGCATCATATCTTGATGCACCCCAAAATAGACATCATCCCAATTATCTAAATTCCGTCGGCGTCCGTGAGCTTCTGTTTCTAATTCAGCAATTTGTTGATTTAGAAACGCACAGGCTTCTTTAACATAATGAACATAATAGGTGTCGCACAGACCGCACTCGCTACAGAGTTCTTTCGCCGGGCGACGACTGCCGGGTTTCATACCTTTGGCTTTGAGATGTTGGGCGGGTTTTTGTAGTGAAGTCATTGATAGTTGGGTTTTGTTATTTTCCAGATTGTTCTAGCCCATATTTTACCGCAGGACGAATCAATTTGAAACGTTGTAAAACAAACTCAAGATTTTCGCGTGTTAGACTCTCATGGGGGGAAGAAAAAGCTGGTTTAATAAACTCGGACATATCTTCTATCGTGACATAACCTAGTTGGAAAGCCAATATCATTACCCCCATCAAAACTGCTCTTAACTCTCCTAAAACTTGCTGTTTATCCAACTTATAATTATACTGATTGTGCTGATCATTAAACTCCCTTAATTGACAATGAAGCTGCTCACCTTCATGGGTTAAAATAACCGTAATCCGATAACTTTCAACAAAATCTATCCGAATATTTTGACCCTGTTCTAATTGACCAATTTGTTCTGGAAAGCGATCTTCCAATAACATACAAATATCAGGGTCAAAAAATACAGTAAACTGGATCTCACCAATTTCCACGACAACTCGATGATCCCACTCATAACAAAAACGCCGTAACCCTAATTCAAAATCAGATAATTCTCCTAATGGATCTTCTGGAGGTAAGGCGTAATTTTCTAAATTTCGATCAGCAATTTTAAAACTAAAATTAGTTATTTCTTTCATGCTAATTTACCTGGCTTTGACTTATTTTAATTTAGGCTGAACAACTGGATAAGCATATTTAATTGTTCCGTCAGCATTTCTCCCAATTTCAACATAATAAACGTTTTCAGTAATCCTGCTACCAGAATGATAAACTCTACCAATCGGACGATTAAACTTAATAATGTACAGCCCATAATATTTAGGGATTAACTTTTCCGCTATTACCCAATCTTGATCATTTAACCATTGTCCTTGATCCTGATTTTTACTCGCTGATCTTCCTTGTAAATTAATAGATTTGAGTTTAGAACCATGATGGCGGATAATATGATCGTAAGCTTTACTTGATTTAGGATTATCCCATTGAGGCTCTTGACCCTTCCCTCGCCAAATACAACCACTTCCTACCTCAACTGTTGAATCAATAATATCTGCTTCAATAATTTCGATAGTTTCTCCCTCACCCGATGCCACTCAATCCTCCTGTCTGATATTTTTAATAACGCTATTAATTATAATAGGTGTTTGACAAAGACTCATGCTCAAACCTAGACGATGAAATTTTTTCCCTCTTAAGGATTCTCAAGGGAACACTTCTGGGTCAGACAAACAACCCTAGTTCACAGTCCCCAACTAAACCATCACGATTGCATAAAGGATTGATCAATATGGCTACTTTTCAAGAAAAAACTGGTGCAGACAACCCATTGAATGGTGTAGATGTTGGGAATAATAGTGCCCCGGTTCTAGCTGATGTTGATGGTGATGGGGACTTGGATGCTTTTATTGGGAACATCAATGGCAATATCAAATATTTCCAGAACAACAATGGTAGTTTCACCGAGCAGATCGGTGCTGCCAACCCCTTCAATGGTGTAGATGTTGGGCAACTCGCTTCCCCCCGTTTTGCCGATGTTGACAAGGATGGGGACTTGGATGCTTTTATTGGAAATCGAGATGGCAATATCAAATATTTCCAGAACAACAATGGTAGTTTCACCGAACAGATCGGTGCTGCCAACCCCTTCAATGGTGTGGATGTTGGGACTAATAGTAACCCCAGTTTTGCCGATATTGACAAGGATGGGGACTTGGATGCTTTTATTGGGAACAGCGTAGGCAATATTAAATATTTCCAGAATAACAACGGAAGTTTCACTGAGCAAATTGGTGCCATCAACCCCTTCAACACTGTAAATATCGTTGGTACTATCCACCCCAACTTTGCCGATCTTGATCGGGATGGGGACTTGGATGCTTTTATGGGCAGTACCCTGGGTACGATCCAATCCTTTCAGAACAACAACGGGAGTTTCACCGAGCAAATCGGTGCTGCTAACCCCTTCAATGGCGTAAATGTTGGGCGTGATAGTACCCCCAATTTTGCCGATCTTGACGGTGATGGGGACATGGATGCTTTTATTGGTCTAATGGATGGGACTATCAAATACTTCCAGAACACCACACCTCCACCTCCACTTGCGATCAACGCTTTACTTCCCACTAATAATCAACAACAAGTTCCAGTTGGGAATAATTTAATCGTTGATTTCAACCAACGGATTATGAAACTCAGTGGCAATGTTGTGATTAAGGATAGCGGGAAGAATATTTTTGAAACCCTAGATATTAATTCACCTAATATTACGATTAATAACAATCAACTGATTATTAACCCCACCAATGATTTAGCAGAACAAACCCGATACACCGTTGAAATTAGTCAAATCGCGGTTGTAAGTTCAGCCATATCATCATCCTTTGGGGGAATCAAGGCTGGAGATTGGTCGTTTATAACCACTGATAATATTGCACCCACGATTACCCTGCTTAATCCCGCCGATAATAGTATCGGGTTAACCGCATTGGATGGCAGTTTACAGATTCGATTCAGCGAATCAATTGTCAAAGGTACTGGCAATATTGTTATCAAAAGAGTCTCGGATAATTCTGTTTTTGAAACGATCCCGGTGACATCACCCAATATCATATATATTGGTAATTCTCCTAGCCAACAAATTATTATCAATCCCACAAACAATTTCACATCGGAAACAGAATATTACGTTGAAATTGACAATACAGCTATTAAAGATTTAAGTGGTAATGCCTTTGCGGGACTGAGTGGAAATAGTGCCTGGAATTTCAAAACTATTGATCGGACTCCTCCAGTCCTGACCAGTTTATCACCAACGGATAATGCCACCGGAGTTGCCGTAGGAGATAATTTAATTGTCACCTTCAGTGAAGCCATTCAGAAAAACACTACGGGCAATGTCACGATTAAAAAATTATCAGATGGTTCGATTTTTGAAACCCTAAATGTTAGTTCACCCAATCTGACTACCAATGGCAATCAACTCACCATTAACCCCATTACCAATTTAGCTCCGGGCACAGAATATTATGTGGAAATTGCCCCCGCAACCATTGCCGATTTAGGCGCGGCAGGCGCATTAGCCGCAAATCCCTTTATTGGAATTAGTGGGAGTACGGCTTGGAATTTCACAACCGTCCCCGATGCGGTTAACCTGTCTATA
>JFJP01018657.1_pt1 | contig 18155 bp, 13 predicted proteins | sample 431651 | NCBI WGS metagenome assembly JFJP01 (sample SAMN02602958, study PRJNA72255) | Microbial mat metagenome, whole genome shotgun sequencing project. | biome: fresh water; feature: sink hole; material: water; isolation source: purple microbial (photo- and chemosynthetic) mats found in...
GAACCTTCCCGGCACGGGAGCAAGCCCGGTTCGCGCCGGAAGCGTTCGCCACGGCCTCCCACCTCGATAGCAGCAGTAGCGAAACGGCACGGTCCACCGGCGAGCAGTTCGATGCCGAGGTTCAGCAGAACCGGCTGACGGGCGGCATCCGCCGCCAATTCGCCACCGGAACGGAAGTCGAACTCTCCGCCCAACATGCCGGCGAAACCTCCAACCGTGCCCCCGACCAGGAGGAAGCCCGTCTGGCCATCGCCCTGACCCAGCCCCTTTTGCAAGGTGCCGGACGCACGGTCAACCTCGCGTCCGTGCAGCGTGCCAGGCTGGATTTTGAGATCTCGGAAGCCGAGCTGCGCGGCTACACCGAGGCCATCCTGGCCGAGGCCGAAAGCGCCTATTGGCGTTACTGGCTGGCGGTGGAGACGATTGCCATCACCGAACAGGCGCTTGAGGTGGCCGAGAAACAACTTGATGACATGCGTCAGCGCATTGCGGTCGGGCAACTTGCCCGCAACGAGGAGGCCGTGGCTCAGGCGGAAGTCGCCCGTCGCCGGCAAGTGCTGATCGACGCCCAGGCCAACCGCGTGCGCCGCACCATCGAGCTGCAGGGATTGATCGCGCCGTCACAGGAACTCCCATCGCGGGTCCTGCAAACGCCGCCGGAATTGCCAGAAGCCGACCCTGCCGATACCCTCGAAAAGCGGATCGACGTTGCCGACCAGGCTCGGGCCGATCTGCAAGAAGCACGCCTGCGGCTGGAACAGCGGCGATTGGACACGGTCGTCTCGCGCGACGGGCTGTTGCCACGCCTGGATTTCTTCGCCCAACTGGCCAAGACCGGCTTCGGACCGGATATGGGCAATGCTTGGTCTGAGATAGGTGGCGACGGCTATGCCGTCGAGGTCGGACTGCGCCTTAGCCGCAGCCTCGGGGACCGCGCCGAAACCGCCCGTGATGACGAAATGCGCTTCCGTCAGGAACAGGCGGTGGTGGCGGTGGAGAACCTGCGGCTCAAGATCGGCCGCACCATCCGGCTGGCGGCCAACGAATTCGAGCGGGCCTTGAAACAGATCGATGCCAGTGCCGAGACCCGTCGTCTGCAAACGCTCACCGTCGAATCCGAAATCGAACGATTCCGCGTCGGCACCGGCACGGCCCTGCAAGTGGCCCAGGCCCAGCGCGACCTCCTCAGCAGCCGCATCGACGAGCAGCAGGCCCGCGTCGCCGCCCGCCTGGCCCTGCTCCAGCTCTACCTGGCCGAAGGCAGCCTCCTGCAACGCCGCGGCATCGTCACCCCCTGAAACGAAAAGGGGGGATGCGATGATCAACCAGCCACGGTTCCATCTTAAGAAATCTTCAGGGTAACGCGGTTGTCTTTCGACGGGCGTGATGAAATGATGCTGGCATTGAAAGGAGCATTATCATGACGCTTGAATCTATAGTCGATCAGACCACCCAGACACGGCGACGCGACGCGTTGCCGTTTTTCGGCGGCGTCCTGCGCAAGGCGTTCTCGGAACATATCAGCGGGATGCGCGATGTGCAGCAGCGCTGCCGCCGCTACCTCCATTCCCCCGCCGGTACGCCGGCTGCCTACACCGTCGCGCCAGACCGGATTTCACCCGCCACCTTCAAGCTTCGGCGCAACCTGTTCTCGATGCTGTTCAGCGCAGTCTATCATGTGCTGGATATTCCCCGCGAACGGCGCTTCCTCTATGTGCAGCTCAATTATCTTTTCCGGATCTGGGTAACCTCGGCGGATAACCTGCTGGATGCGGAAGACAAGGTCGTTATTCCCGTACGGATGCAGGGGCAGTCGCGCACCATGCGCCAGGTGGTCACGTTGATGGCGGCGGACCGGGTGTTGCGCGAACTCCTTGACGAGGCGGTCCGGTCGGACACGATCAATGCCGGTGCCGCAGACCGGCTCAGCGAACAGACCTTGCGCTGCCTGCTCCCTAGCGCTGCGCAGGAGGCTGGGGAGGAGGGTGGCATTACATCCCCCCGCCCCCTGCCGGAATTTGTCCTCGGGACGGTGCATCGGTACAAGACCGGGATCCTGTTCCATGTTCCGTTTGTCGGGCCGGATGTGGTCGAGACATCGATTGACCGCCACCTGCTGGAGCAGATCCAGGAGGCCCTGATGAACTTCGGCCTGGGGTGCCAGTTGCTGGACGACATCCGCGATGTGGCACGTGACTGGATCGAACAGCGGCACAATTATGTGCTCTCGTTGATCGAGCACCAGCACCCGGAACTGCTCGTCCGTCTGCGGGAATCCGTCAAGACCGTTGAGGATCGGGCCTATCTTGTCCTGCCCGGCCCTTGCGCAGAGACGGCGCAACGGGCGCTCGGACTCATGACCGATGCACTCACCCTGCTGGGACGCTGCGGGTTCGGGTTTGCACCGCGCACTGCACGGCGCATGGCGACATCGATGCTTAACGTGCTGGATCTAGGAGACCTCCGCTATGCAACATCCTGAGCCTCGCTGCACCTGTCGCCCCGGTGCTGCCTGCGCACCAGTGGCCGAGGATAATCCGGCAACCCGCACCAGTGGCCGCACGCTTGACCATGCCGCTCCCGTCTATGATCTGCTGGCCCCGTTGATGACGCTCGGGGTGGAGGGGCGTTGCCATCGCGAGGTCCTGCGCCTGCTGGCGCTCCAAGGCGCCGAGCAGGTTCTCGATATCGGCTGCGGAACAGGAACGCTGACCCGCGAGATCGCGCAGGCGCTCGGTTCAAAGGGGCTGGCCGTCGGGCTCGATGCGGCAACGCAGATGCTCAAGGTCGCCCGGCGCAAGGCTGCTGCCATTCCCAATATCCGGTTTGATGCCGCGATTGCCGAGGCGCTGCCGTATGACAATGCCAGTATGGATCATTTTGTATCGACCTTCTTCTTCCATCATGTGAATGCCGCCTTGAAACGCAAGACGCTGGATGAATTATGGCGTGTGCTGCGTCCCGGCGGCATGGGCGTGATTGTGGATGTCGATACCCCCTACAATCTGTTCGGTGCCCTGTGCGCCTGGAGTGGATATGTGCTGTTCCACCAGGATGAGATCCGCGAGAACATCCGTGGTGAACTGCACAAGGCGCTTGCGGAGAGCCGCTTTGACTGGCGCGTACAGAGTCGGCGCGCCGGCTATATCACGACCTTTGTGCTAACGAAAAACAAACCGGACAGCAATGTCCAAATAAAGAAGGAGAAGTAACATGAGAAAGCAAGGAACAATGATCAACACGTTCATCGCAGGAATGGCACTGCTTGGAACGATCGCGCTGCCGGCCTGCGGGCTGGGGGCGGAAGCGCTGACGATGGAACAGCGGATTCGCAAGTATTTTGACACCTGCTTTGCCGATCTCAAGGCCGTGGCGGATCAGCAGCCCGATGTGGATACGTTCCGCAAGGCCATGAAACCGATGGCCGACAAGACCGCCGGGTATTTTGGCGGGACGCTGATCGATCCTGAGTTTGTCATCCAGGAAGTCTACTTCAAGCGCGATTGGCTCGCCCGCGGGTATGATCTGAAGAAGGTCGACCAGCTCGTGGCGTTTGCGAAGGCCATGAAGGAGAAACCGGCACCACAACTGAGCGAACCGGGGCACGGCAACCTGGTTCAGCCGCGGCTGGTGGCGATGCGTTATCCCGTGATCAAGGATGGAAAACTAACGGCTATCGTCTCGGTGATGATTCGTACCGAGGCTTTTCTTGAAGCCGTAGGACTTGACAAGGTCAAGGCTTTCGAGATCTGGTGCCAGGGAAAGCTGGCGGAATCGAACGGCACCCTGTCTGCAAAACCGCAGAAGATGGTCATTGATCTGCCTTCAAACCAGTGGGAAATCCGTTTTGATGAGGGGAAATAGTCATGCATGTAATGGTCGCTGGGGCTGGCATTCTAGGGCGTGAATTGATAAAGGTGTTGCTCAATCAGGGGCATGAGGTTACCGCTCTGGCCCTGTTTGAGCGGGAGTTCAAGGGATTAAGCCATGCGCGCCTGCATTGCAAGGCGGTTGATGTCACGCGGGCGGAAACATTGCACGGCGTGGCGGACGGTGTACGTACCGTCATCTCATGCATCGGCATAACCCGTGTCAACGGTAAGGTGACGCATGAGGCAGTGGACTACCAGGGGAATTGCAACCTGCTGGCGGAAGCGGAGCGAGCCGGAGTCCAGCAGTTTGCGATTATTTCGCCGGAGGGCGTGGAGCTGGGGCGGCGTTCCGCCCCGCTCCTGCAGGCCCGGCAAAAGTTCGAGAAACGGCTGCAGGAGAGTCGGCTAGCCTGGCTGATTATCCACTCCGGCGGATTTTTCTCAGACCTGGCCATGATGGCACAGATGGCACAGCGCTCACCGATGTTTGTCATCGGGCGTGGCGTTGAGCGGTTCACACCGATCGCGGTTGCCGATCTGGCGCAACTGGTGACGGAAGAGATCGGCGATGTGCGCGCGCGCAAGGTGCATGTTGGCGGGCCGGAAACGCTGAGCTGGAATGCGATCATGCAGATCTGCTTTGCCCATTGGAATCTACCAGCGAGGATTTATCACATCCCGCGATGGTTGTGCCAGCTTGCGCTGGTATTCGTGCGTCCTTTCTCTGCGCGATATTATTCGATGGGAAAATTACTGGTATTCATGTATACCCATGATCTGCCAACACCTGAACGTGGCAAGACAACCTTGCGGGAGTATCTGAAAGCAAACGTAAAAGCAACGTAGCAAGAGGGGCGAATGAGAGGAATCCGGTGGATTATTGGAGAAGATGGAGCGCTCAAGCTCTGGGTCATGGCAATCATCGTCGCCATTTTCTGGGGCGGGGAATACTGGCGACGACAGTTGTGGGAGCCGGATGAGGCCCGCTATGCCTACGTCTCCACCGAGATGCAGCAGGACGGACATTGGTTGGTTCCCCACCGCAATCGCGAGTATTATGCGCATAAGCCTCCGCTGATGTTCTGGCTCATCAATGCGGCGTCGGTGCTTAACGGCGGAGAAATCAACCAGGTCACGACGCGTATACCAACGTGGCTGGGGACCTCGCTGAGCCTGTGGGCGACAGGCCGGATAGCCGCCATGCTCTTTGGGGGCACGGCGGGCTTGATGGCACCTGCGCTGCTGGCGGTTTCGGCACTCTTCTGGCGACTCAGCGGGGCTGGCCACATCGATGGTCTCTTGTGTGGACTCCAGATGCTTGCGTTCTGGCTACTGCTGTCCGCCAGCAGGGAGACGGCATCCCGCCCTGGCCTTCGCCGCGTGGGCGCTTACCTCGCGATGGGACTGGCAGTCCTATCAAAGGGTCCGGTTGGTTTGCTGGTCCCACTGGGAGCATGGGTGGCGTTTTGTCTTTTCTCGGGATGTCGCTCGCGGCGGCAGCAGTGGCATTGTATCTGGGGTATTCCATTGGCACTATTGCCCACAGCCCTGTGGCTGGGTTCAATCGTCTATTTCAACGCCGCCCCGGACGGATATTTTGACGAACTCTTGTTCAAACAGAACATCGGCCGTGCATCAGGCAGTTTTGCTGTCGGGCACAAACGCCCGTTCTGGTATTTTTTCGTGTATTTTTTCGGCGATTTCATGCCCTGGACGCCCTTGTTTCCAGCGGCGCTAATCGCCTTGCGCCGTGATAATGACGTTCGCCGGATGGCCCGTGGCGTGGCCGCCTGGGGCCTTTTTGTGTTGTTTTTTTTCACCCTGTCCACGACGAAGCGTAACTTGTACACGTTGATGGCCTATCCAGCAGCGGCGATCCTACTGGCGGCCGGATGGGATCGAATCAGGAATGCACCCGTCAGGATGCGGATCGTCTCGCAACGCCTGTTGGCTGGCATCCTGATCCTCGCGGGCGTCGTGATGGCATCTGCGGAAGGGGTCATGGCGTTGCTGCAAAAAGCAGCACCCGTTTCCCTGATGGCGCTTATTCCAGGTGGATGTGTCCTGTTGCTGGCAGGGATTGTCTTGCTCAGGACAACCCATGATCAGAATCTGACCCGCTGGCTTGCAACCGCTGCCGGCGGCATTGCATACACGTTGGCGATAACGGCATTCCTGCTCTATCCCGTCCTTAATACGGTTAAAACCCCGCATGCCTTGGTGGCCGCCGCCAAGACCCGGTTGCCTGCCCATCAGGATCTGCTCCTTTATCGGATCCATGGTGAGATCCAGGCCTTATATTGCCGTACGCGCGGTAGGCAATACCATAATCCGACCGCATTGGTTGAGGCGATGAGAGCACAGCAAACCGGTATGGTCGTCCTGGAATCTTCCCGTTTCCATGAGATTGCCGAGGTTCCTGAAGTCAAAGCGAGCGAATGCGGCCACTTTAACATGGGACAGAAAGAGATGCTCTGGATTGCGTTCAAACGGTAAAGCGCAGGCGTCTTGACCCGTGATTGGGTGATCAAGCCAGCGTCTCCAAGACCCCGCTCAAGAGGGCAGTGAAGACCCTGTTGTGCTGCTTGACGGACGCATTCCAAACGGGCATAGTAGGCGGCGAATTTCAGATAGGAGCCCTTTTTGGATAAAGCCGACGAATCGCCTGTAATTAGTGTAAAGAACCTGACGCGCCGTTTCGGGCGGGTCACGGCGCTGGATGGGTTGACCTTTGAAGTCCGGCGCGGGGAGATCGTCGGGCTGCTGGGGCCGAACGGGGCGGGCAAGAGTACCACGCTCCGGATCCTTTCCTGTTATCTGGCCGCGAACGGGGGCGAAGCCCAGGTGGGCGGGGCGGACGTGTTTGAAGCCTCCATGGACGTCCGTCGGCGAATCGGCTACCTTCCCGAGAACGTGCCACTTTACACCGATATGCGGGTACATGAGTACCTGCAGTTCCGCGGGGCGCTCAAGGGGTTGCGGGGCAAGCGGCTGCGCAGTCGTATCGAGAACGTGCTCCAGCAATGCGACCTGACGGCCGAATCACGAGCGTTGATCGGGCGGCTCTCGAAGGGCTTCCGGCAGCGCGTCGGGCTGGCGGACTGCCTGCTGCATGAGCCGGACTGCCTGATCCTGGATGAGCCAACCATCGGTCTGGATCCGAACCAGATCCGCCATTTAAGGGAACTGATCCGGAGCCTGGCACCGCAGCATACCGTGCTGATCTCGACGCACATTCTGTCGGAAGTGGAGATGATCTGTAGCCGCGTGCTGATCCTGGATCGCGGTCGGATCATCGCCTCGGATACCCCCGAGGCGCTGCTGGGCTTGATGCAGGGGGATGAACGGATAACGGCAGAAATACAGGGCCCCGCCGACGAGGTAGCCAAGGGGGTCAGTGAGATGCCCGGTGTACGGAATCTCACGATCACCACCGATGGCGGGTGGAACCGCCTTGGCTTCCGTTCATCCAGGGGTATCGGGGTTCGCGAGCAGCTTTTCGACCTGGTCGCCGACCGGGGGTGGCGCCTCAGGGAGCTCGGGGTTGAGCGGCGGCACCTGGAAGATGTGTTTGCCGCCTTGACCGAGAGAGATGTTGTTGCCTCGGGCCCCGGTGCGCCGACAATGGAGGATCATCATGCGTAATTTCTGGATCCTTCTGAAGCGCGAACTGGCGGCGGTGTTCCTGACGCCGGTGGCGTATGTCACCATGGCGGTTTTTTTTAGCGCCTCGGCCTGGACATTTCTGGCGACGGTCAAGGTCAAGGTAGGTACGGCGGAATATCTCGAGCCTCAGCTTTTTTCCGCGATTCTTCTCTGGCTGCCCATGCTCATCACGGTCATCTGCATGCGCCTGTTCGCCGAGGAGAAACGTACGGGAACGATAGAAACGCTGATGACAACGGCGGTCGGCGAGACCTCCGTCGTGCTGGCCAAGTACGCAGGTGCCCTGCTTTTCTGCTGGATTTGCGTCGTCCCTGTCGTCGCCGTCCCGTACATCCTCGTGGAGGCAAGCCCGGGGCTTGAGCGGGTGGATCAATATGCCTTGATCGGGGGGGGGGCGATGGTGGTATTGATCTCGTTTTGCTGCACGTCGATCGGTGTATTGACCTCCCTGCTGACGCGCAACCAGATCGTGGCGGCGCTCTGTTGCTTCTGGGCCATCCTAGCCCCCTTCATGGTGCATCCCCTGATGACGGTCATCCCGTTTTTCAGGCAAGCCACGATCGAGCGGTTTTCGATGTTTCAGCATGTGATGCTATTTGTATCGGGCACGCTGAGCCTGCAGCCAGTTGTGCTTTATCTATCGGTGACAGTGCTGATGCTGTTCTCCGCTATCCGGGTGCTGGAGTCGAGGCGCTGGCTTTAAGGGAAAAAGGGAGAATTATCAATGGCAAGACGCAGACAACGGGAGACGCCGGAGGCGCAGGCACGGCGCGTGGCCGTACGCGCGTGGCGGCGGCGCAGGGCCATTACAGGACTTAACGTGCTGGCAGCAGTCGGGCTGATGGCCGTGGTCACGTTCCTGGTCAACGCGGTGGCCGAACGGTTCCCGCAACAACTGCAACTCGCGGCCCGGTCGCGCCATATCCTATCGGAAAAAACGATTGCCCTGTTGCGGGGGCTGGATTCGGAAATCACGGTCACCGCCTTGTTTGATGCCGAATCGGCCTATTACGATGATGTCAGCAGCCTGTTGCGCGAATATGCGTATGCTGCCGAGGCGATTCCTTCATTGAAATTCAACCTGGAGATTGTCGATCCGCAGCGGGATATTGCCCGTACCCGGGAACTGGCCCGCTTATACGACATCGAGAGCGGGAACCAGGTGATTTTCGCCTGCGGTGAAAAGCGCAAGGTGATTGATATCGGCAGCCTGGCGCAATATGAGTTAGAGATGAAAGAGTCACGCGTGGAACGGCGGATGGTGGGATTTTTAGGGGAACAGGCGTTTTCGTCGGCCATCCTGAACGTGACCGAGAAAACCACACCGGTCGTTTATTTCCTGAGCGGCCACGGCGAACGCGATGTGGAGGACTTCGAGCAGGGAGGGTACTCCGCCCTGGGGCGGGTAATCTCCCGCGAAAACATCGATATCCGCCGCCTGGTTCCGGGGGAACATAACCGCATTCCCGAAGACTGCCGTGCCTTGGTGGTAGCCGGTCCCGATCGCCAGATTGCCGATGCCATGATCGCGCAGATCGACGATTATCTTAAAAGCCGCCATGGCCGTGTCCTTCTCATGATCGACCCCGGGACACAGACAGGACTCGAAGGCATGCTCGAGCACTGGGGTATCACAGCGGGGCCGGGCGTGGTGGTCGGCCGAACTTTTTCCGGACGGGATTTGATTGTTAATACGTATGGCGAACACCCGATTACCCAGGGCTTCAAAAACGTAACGACGATGTTTTACATGCCGATGGCGCTAGGGCCGCTAGAACCTTCGGGGAACCCCACCGCCCTAGACAAGGGAACCGGCAGCAATGAGGATCGCGTCCGGGTGAGTACCCTGGCGGGAACAGGACCGGAAGGGTGGATCGAGACGAATCTCTCACAGGAACCCCCCATTTTTGATGAGGCGGTGGATCACCGCGGCCCGGTGGCGGTGGCCATGGCCGTTGAACGCGGGGCGGTGGGTATCAATGCGGAATTGCAACCCACCCGCATGGTCGTCATCGGGGATTCGTTTTTCCTATCGAACCGGGTGATCGATAGCGGGGTTGGCGGAAGTGTCAGTTTCCTGCTCTCCGCCCTCAATTGGCTTGTGGAACGTGATAGCCTGTTGACCGTGGCCCCGCGTGTACCCTCGCTGTTGCAGCCGGAGCTGACAAAACGGCAATGGAGACACCTGTTTGGTTGGTTGGTTTTCGGGATACCCGGCAGCTTGCTGCTGATCGGTGGTGTCGTGGCGCTGTTTCGCCGTCGCTAGGAAGGATCTCCATGAAAAGCCGTACAACCCTGCAGCTCGCGCTGATCGCCGTCATCCTTGGCAGCGGTATTTACCTACTCGACAACCAGATCGATCACCGGCAGACGCAAAAGCTGCAGGTTAAGCGGGTCTTCGACGTGAACACCGATCCGATCACCGTGATCGGTATCGAGGAGGATGCCCAGCGCATCGAGTTCGTACGCAAGGACAAACTCTGGTTCATACAGAAGCCATTACGGGCACGGGCCGAGGGGGCCAGGGTGGAGGCCTTGGCGGCGGCGCTTGAACGGCTGCGCTGGGACGATTACATCACCGTCGAACAACGCGAACAGCGGGGGCGGTCCTTGGCGGATTACGGACTTGATCCGGCGACCCGGCGAATTTTCATGGAAACCAACGGTGGCCGGGTCGAGATCCTGCACCTGGGCGATCCGGGACCGTTTGGAAAAACAGTCTATGGTCGGATGGATAGGAATGATGCCGTATTGATACTACCCGAATCGGTGATGAGGCTTCGCATCAGGGACCTGTCCTACTGGCGCGATCGACTATTGGTCGACGGCACGCCGCCGAAGACAGAGCGGATCGACCTATACCGCCGCGATTTCGGGTTTGTGCAACTGGTGCGCCAGAAGGGGGAGTGGGTGTTGCAGCAACCCCTCGTCGCCAAGGCCGATAGCGTGGTTGTACGTCAACTTCTCGAGGCACTCTTCGCCCTAAGGATCAGTACATTCCACTGGGATGCGCCAGCGGAAGAACCCGGCGAGGAGGCGGATGAAGCCCGGCGAGAGATGGACTGGAAAGGCCAGATGGAGTCCGCCGGCCTCTCCGCCGACGCGGCCCGCCTGCGGTGCCAGCTCTGGATCGAAGGGGATCGGTTGGGGCAGGAAATCCTGTTCGGACAGGATGTCAAGGATACGGCACCTCCTGGGATTTATGTGCGAAAGGCAGGATCCATGGCGATCTATACCGTACCGTCCGCGATTGTGGATACCTGTTCAATGCCCGTGGATGCGCTTCGCGATCGTGCCGTCTTTAATTTTGCTGCGGGCGACGTGAGGTTCCTGCGACTGGAGCATAACGATAACCGGGTCGAGCTGCAGCGAACCAACGGGACGTGGCGACTACAGGTTCCCGTGCAAGCCACGGCCGATACCGAGGCCGTAAGCGCCCTGATTGGTCGGTTGCTGGCACTGCGCGTGGACGAATACCTTCCCATGGATTCATCGACAACGCCGGTACTACCGCCCCCGGACTGTATCCGCGTGACCCTGTCGCCGCAACCCGTGGACCCCTCAACGCCTCGTAGCACCACCCTGTCTCCACGTGAGGTAACCCTGTATGTCCAGGAACATGCCGAACCTGGACAGCCCAGTTTCGTCATCAGCCAAGGCCGCAGCGATGTCTTCACATTACCGGTTGATGCCGTCGCCGGATTCGATCAATCGCTGGTTTCCCCGTTGCGCTTCCGCAGCCCCGTGATGTTGACGGTCAGCAATGCGGCCGTGATGCGCCTGACGCTTGCCGATCACCGCACCAGTACCACGCAACGGGTAGAACGTGCCGCAGACAAGCCGGGAACATGGCGCGATAGCCGCACGGAAGCCAGCCTGCCGATCAACGCCGCCGCCGTGCAGGATCTGCTGGCGGCGACCGAACGAATCGAGGCTAGCCGTTTTGCCGCCTTCATGCCGCACGATCTGGCTCCCTACGGACTGGCGGTCCCATCCACGACCCTGACGATCATGCTGCGCGGCGAGGTCGGCCTCCAGAATACACTTATGCTGGGGAACCCGGCGGATAACGACGGTGTATACGCCATGGTAAAGGGGCACGACGTGGTGTTTGTCCTGCCCACGGCCACGGCTGAACGTCTGCGCCAGCCGCTCTTTGAAACCGCAGCAAGCACGGTGCCGCCGCCGATGGCCCCCTTGCCTGCCGTAGCTGAGCCCGAAGAGCGGCGACCCGTTGATAACAATTCATCCACTAGCACCCCTGCAACAGCAACAGGAATCTGACCATGGCGGAAAAAACCTTTTTTGTACGCACCTATGGCTGCCAGATGAATGTCCGCGATACCGAAGCGGTGTCGATGCTGCTGGCCCGGCATGGTCTGGTTCCCGTCAAGGACGAAGCCCTCGCCAATGTGGTGATCGTGAATTCCTGCAGCGTACGCGGCAAGGCGGAGGACAAGGCGATCGGAAAGCTTCAGATGCTGGCCTTTTCAAAGCGGGATCAACCATCGCGGATTATCGGCGTTATGGGCTGCATGGTGCAGCGATTGCAAGGGGAACTGTTCGAGCGCGTTGGCGGCCTCGACTTCGCCGTCGGTCCGCGCCGATTCTCGCGAATTCCGGCGCTGATTGACCGGATTGCCGGCGGTGAGCACCATCTCCTTGATGTCGGGATTGGTGATGAGGATCTTGATGTACTGAGCGGACACGACGAGGAAGATGTCTCTGCGTTCGTCAATATCCTGCTGGGGTGCGACCGGCGCTGTGCCTATTGCATCGTGCCGGATGTGCGCGGTCCGGAATGGAGCCGTCCGGCGGAAGGGATCGTGCAGGAGGTCTCCAGCCTGGTCCGATCGGGGATCAAGGAGGTTACCCTGCTGGGGCAGAGTGTCATGCGCTATGGACTGACGAACGCGGTCTGGGCTCCGGATGCCGCATCCCCGCGCGGATTCACCGAACCGTTTGTGCGGCTGCTTGAGGCACTGAACAACCGCTCCGGCCTGAAGCGCCTGCGCTTTACCTCCAGTCACCCTTCCGGCTGTACCCGCGAGCTGGCCACCGCCATGCGCGAATTACCCTGCCTCTGTCCGCATCTGCACCTACCGCTGCAGTCGGGCTCGGATACGGTCCTGCAGCGGATGCGGCGCGGCTACTCGGCGGCGGATTATATCGGGGCCGTGGAGCGGCTGCGGGCGGCGGTCCCGGCCATCGGACTAACGACCGATATCATCATCGGGTTCCCTGGCGAGACGGCCGATGATTTTGAACAGACGCGCCGCGTCATGGAGATCGTCGGGTTCGATAATTCCTTTATCTTCAAGTACTCGCCACGCCCCGGAACCCCTGCTGCCAAATGGCCGGATGATGTTCCCGAGGAAGAAAAGCGGCGACGGAACCAGGTGTTGCTCGAGGATCAGGACCGGATAGGTCAACAGATCAACGACGCCCTGGTCGGCAGCACCCTGGAGGTGCTTGCAGAGGGCGAAAGCCTGCGGGACGCCTCGCGCTGGAGCGGACGCAGCGGGAGCAACAAGATCGTCGTGTTTGCCCCCGACGAGCATTGTGCGGCTGGCGATTTCCTTTCGATTAAAATTGACCGGGCGATGCCGCAGACCCTTTACGGACAGATTGTAAACACGGAGAAAAAAGTATGAGTAAGCTGATGATATTGACCCTGGTGCCTCTCGCCATCCTGCTGCCGTTGCATGCCTCGCTGGTATGGGCCCCGTCCACGATGCGCGAAGGCTTGCGACGGTTTCCCCGCCATCGCTGGATCGGATGGGCTCTGGCAGGCGGTGCCGTGGTCTGGGCGGCCTGGCTGCTGCGGGATATGCCACTGGGACGGTTCGACTATCTGAAACAGTTTCTGGTTCCAGCGGCGGTGGTCTTTGCCGGCCTCGTGCTTTACACCATGGAGGAACTGCTGGCACCCCGCGCCCTGGGGGCACTGCTGCTGCTCTACCCCGCCCCGCTGCTGGAGGCTGCCCGCCTGCACGAATCGCCATGGAGCGTGGTGATGTCGCTGGTAGCGTATGTGATGGTGGTCAAGGGCATGGCGCTATTGCTCAGCCCCTACCTCTTCCGCAAAGCAACCGAGCGCGTGTTGGCCACCGATACCGCATGCAGGGTTATCGGCAGCGTAGGCCTGGCATTTGATGCCGCCTTGCTCCTGCTGGCACTGGTTGTCTATTGATCAGGGGGCTTCCGGTGCCGCCTCGGGTTCGTTCATGCTGCTCGCGCGCTTACCCCCTGCACCCGATCCGGCCCTGACCACTTCCTTCAGGAATGCACGAACCGTCTTGCGGTCAAACCCAGTCGTGGTGACTAGGCCGACATCCTGTTCAACCGCCTTCCCTGTGTATAACGCCTTCCTTCGGATGGCTTCGGACGAATCATCCTTGCTGGTCGTCATCTTCTTGGCAAGCAAGCCCGGGTCGGCCAACACCAGCGTGATGACCGAGGATCCGACACCCGCCAGGACGCCTTCGGCGTTGAACACACCGCGAATCAGCTCAAGCAGGGTCTCGTTTTCCCAATCGTCCCTCGCATTGCCACCATCCAGCAGAATGAGCAGGTCAACCGCATCGGATGCCACCGCTGACAGTTTCTTGACGTCCTTGAGCGTTGCCTCGGTGCAGGTTCCACTCACCGAGGCAAACGTCAACATCGCCCCATGGGCGATCAGCTCGCGTCGCACCAGGTCGAGATAGCGTGGCTCGTCGGAAGGAACAACCACAAGAACGCGCTTACCCATCAGATCATAATACGGTGCCAACACGGTTTTTACCGAAATCTGCCGACGCCGTATTGTCATATCAATATACTTTTCCTGCGTGGACAGAAGGCTCTCAAGCTGTTGACTGAAGGATGCCACATCCGTCACCTGGAGCCCGCCGACATGCGTGACAATATCCCCGCCCCTGAGCTCGGCCATTTCTGCTGGCGACCCTTTCTCGGCGGCATGAACCAGGATCCCCGGATCATCCTGGAGTCCGTGCATGATCCGATGGGTACTTACGATATCCATGAACGAGAGCCCTACCGCATCGAGTTTCTGGGTTTTCAGCTCCCCCGGAAAACGCTGTGTCCCCGGCATCGGTTCGGCTTCCTGAATCGTGGCGAGGATCTTGACCTCTTTATATGCATTCCCATCCTTGCGCAGGACCACCCATTCAACGGGCGTGCCCGGCTCAAGGATCGTCAGTGCCCAGATCACGTCCTTCAGCTCCGCCTGCGTGGCGGCAGCCATCGGCTGTCCATTCTGACGGATGATCACATCGCCAGCCCTGAGCCCCGCCGAATCGGCAGGTGTGTTCTCCATCACATAATCCACCAGCACCCCTCGCTCAACGCCAAGGGCGAGTTTCATCTCCTCGTACACTTCGCTGACCGAGAATACGGGAACATCAGCCCGGATGAACCGCCCGGACGTCATCAGGTCCTTGCGGATCTCCTCGGCCACATGGATCGGGATGGTGAATCCGAGATTATTGGCCCCCTGGGAGGCATACGTGTTCAATCCCAGGACCTTGCCATCCCGATCGAACAACGGACCGCCACTGTTGCCGGGATTGATGGCCGCGTCTGTCTGGATCACCTTGGTAAAAGTGCCCAGATCCGTACGATCCACATTGCTCAGGATGCCGCTTGAGAAGGTGCGCTTGAATCCCTGGGGCGTTCCCACGGCAAACACCTTCTGACCGATCTGGGCATTGCGCGAATCCGCGAACTCAACGGGCGAAAGCGGGGTATCGCATTCGATTTTCAGGAGGGCCACATCTGGATTCATGCAGAATCCAAGCACCTTGGCGGGGAACTTGCGTTCATCGTTCAAGATCACCGTGATTGATTGGGCCGGTTCCATCGGATCCTCATCATCGCTCCCGCGCACCACATGACCGTTGCTCAGGATATAGCCATCCGTGCTGATGATAAATCCGCTACCAATGGCGCTTTCATGCTTGATCGCGACGACCGAGGGATCAACCTTCCGCACAATCGCATCAGGGATATCCTGATCCGCCTGGGCCTGTGGTTGCTCCTGTGCCATGAGACCGTTTGCACCCGATACAAGCAAAACACCGAAAGCAAACCATAACGCATGACGGCAAGATTGTGTTTTATCGTTCATTTACGCTTTCCCCCTTCAGTGTCCTTTTCTCCAATCTTCAGATTCAGTGCCGCCAGCCCGGTGGTACGTCCACGGCGATAGGCCACCAGCATGATCTCCTTCTGCTCGCGACGCAGGGCTTCGAGCACGGCTGAGAACGTCGCCAGATCAGGCGTCGGAGTCCCGTCAACCGCCGTGATGACATCCCCGGTATTCAGCAACCCGCTGCGCATGTTACTGCCCACTGAGGCGGCACTCCCCCGCTTGACGTCCACGACCAGTACGCCCTCGCCGGTGAACAGGTTCATGTTGACCACGTCACTGCCATCGATCCGCTTGACGGTCACGCCCAGGTCGGTGGCCAGCACCGTTTCGGGCTCCGGCTCCTTCGTGAATACCCCCTCAAGATCGAGCATCTTGCCATCGCGGAGCACCGTGACACGGAATGGCTGCCCCACCTTGGGCCGCAGGGCCTTGTTGAAGAACTCGCGGGCGCGCTGGTCCGTCAGACGCATATCGCGACCATTAACACGCACGATCAAATCGCCCGGCTTCACCCCGGCGGAATCGGCCGAGCCGTCCTGGACGACGTGGTGTACCCATAAATAACTCTTGCTCAAGCCATATTTGCGGGCGTAGTCCTTGTTGATCGCGGACAGCATGGCTCCAAACCAAGCCTTCTTCTTGGCCTCTTCATCCGCCGATTTAACCCCAGCCGCCTCTTCGATCAAGGCCAGCAGGTCGTCACGGATATCGTTCATGGACAAAACGCTCCCCCGGCGCTGCACAATGCCGACGACATTCCCGGAAAGCCCGAGAATCGGGGTTCCCGGCCTGAACGCCTGGCTGCTATCGAGCAGGAATTCACGATAAAGCCCTGCGGACTGACCACGGCAGACGGCGAGGGTTATTAATTGTTCATAGTCAAGGACCTCATCCGAGGGCTGGACCGCAACGCACCACTCGCCCACCTGCAAATCATCGGCGGTGGCGATGTTGAGTGCCTTGACTGGCGCATCCACATCCATTTTGAGTACGGTGATGCCGAGTTGGGGATCGTTCTTGATCACGTTGGCGCGGTATTCGGTGTCGCCGACCCAGGCTTCCACACGGGTCACATCACTCGGGTTGATATTCTCGGCCACAACCACATAACCGTTGGTTGTCAGGATCAGTCCGGTCGCGGTTTTCGCGCCAGCCTGTTCAGACGTGCGCATACGTCCACCCTCTATGATAAGGGACTGATCGCCGGTCAGCGCGTCACCTTTCAGTTTGACTAGGACGACGGTTCCCTTGGCACCCTCCGCCGCTTCTGCCGTAGCCGCTTGCAACGATGCAAAACCCCGGCGCCCGCTGTCCGCCCCCGCCCCGCCGGTCACTGCACAACCGGAAACAGCCACCGCCCCACACATCAGCAAAAGCAGAACAACCGCCCTATTCATGACCGCTCCTTTTTGAAAATCAGCGCCTCGGACTCGCAAAACCCGCAACCCTACCACCATCCAAGCGCATGTGGCAACGCAAAATCACATGCACGCGATGTCCCTCGCAGTAAGGGGCGCAGGGCAAAGGGGAACGCAGACCTCACGTCTGACGACAGGGGAGGGATTGCTTCCTCATTTCCTTCGGGGTGCAGTGGTAGTGTTCGCGAAAGATGCGGTGGAGGTAGGTCTTGGAGAGGAATCCCACCTTCGGGGCAATATCCACGAGGGTCAGATCGGTCGAGAGCAGGAGTTCCCGGCAGCGTTCAAGGCGCTTGCGCAAGAGTTCCTCGTTCACACTCCGTCCGATCGCCTTGCGGAACCGCCGTTCCAGACTGCTGCGGGAAATACCTGCGACGGCGGCAGCCTCATCCACGGAGATTGGGCTTCCACAGTGTTCCCAGAGGAAGGTGATGGCTTTGGCCACGGTGAGGTCTGCCGTCGCCATGATGTCCGTACTCTTGCGGGTGATCACTCGGGTAGGTGTTATCAGTACAGGCTCTGCTGGTGCTGCTTCACCCCCCATCATCCGGTGCAGCAAGGCGACCACCTGTCGGGCGCGCGCTACCGGGTTGAGATCAATGCTGGAAAGCGGGCAGGGGGACATATCGCACCAACGCTGCTTGTTGCCAATTCCCAGCACGGCAATCTCCTCGGGCACGGAAATCCCGAATGCCTTGCAGAAACCCACCACATGCCCACCGAGGATATCGCCGGAAGCTAACACCCCGAGGGGGCGCGGCATCGAACCGAGCCAGGTGTCTAGCGTCCGGTCAAACGCCGAACGCCACCCCGGTCCGTCAAGTTCCACAAGATTAGCCCCGAGGAAGTGGGCTCCGCCATGCTCCAGGTGCGCCTTCAGGGTGGAGATAAGCGGATCACACTCGTCGTCGTACTCATTCACCGATAAATAACACACCTGCCTGAATCCACGCTCCAGGAAGTGCGCGGCGGCCATGGCACCCACCAGCCGTGTATCACTGGTCACGACGGGACGTTCATCAGGGGGGATCGTGGATCTCATGG
>JFJP01024581.1_pt1 | contig 18155 bp, 7 predicted proteins | sample 431651 | NCBI WGS metagenome assembly JFJP01 (sample SAMN02602958, study PRJNA72255) | Microbial mat metagenome, whole genome shotgun sequencing project. | biome: fresh water; feature: sink hole; material: water; isolation source: purple microbial (photo- and chemosynthetic) mats found in...
CTACCCCAAACCCCAAACCCCAAACCCCAAACCCCAAACCCCAAACCCCAAACCCCAAACCCCAAACCCCTGCTTCGACTCAGCGTTGGGCTCTGATTATGTTGAGTTCGTAGCAGCTGATCACATTTGCTCTGGTTGCCGATGGTTGGTGTCATCTTTCTCCTGTACTCAGAGGAAAAGTTTGACCAGCAGGTCATCGCGAAGCTGCTGCAAGAGAAAGAGAAGTACGGGTTCGTTCTCGTGGAGCTGCCTCGACTGTCGAACAGCCAGCTCCGACTGTTCAAAGCGGACAGCGCAGAAGCTTCGCAGCTGCGGCAGACCGTCGTCGAGCAGACCTCGAAAGCGATCTCGAGCATGAAGAAGCACTGGCAGCACAACTACATCCTCTACCCGGTCTACTTCAGAGAACAGCTAGACCAGACCCTCAACCGCACGTACTACGTGCCCATGAAGCTCGAAGCCCCGCTGATCGAGAGGTTCAAAGCCAGTGGCACAACTGACTCTCTCGAAGAGTTTGTGGAGCTCGAGTCCATCGTACGCGCGGGTCACCAGCTCAACATCAACCTCATCCAAGGCTTCAACTCGCAGCTCATCAACTTGGTGAAGACTGCGAACCTCGACCCCGACCAGGCTCTGAAGCTGTTCAAAGGTAGCGGAGGGTGAGCAGCGCACAACGGGTTCAAGCTCTTCGAAAACGACGACATCCGCATGGAGTGGGACATCTACTTCATGAACCTCGCGTACGTCGCGCGGAAGAGGTCCAACTGCATGAAGCGCAGGTACGAGCAGCTCAGCAGCGTCGGCTGCATCATCGCGAAGAACAAGCGCATCGTCTCCGTGGGCTTCAACGGCTGCACGAGCGGCCTGAAGAACTGCTTCCAGGGCGGCTGCGAGCGCTGCAACAGCGACTCCGCGAAAGGCGTCGACCTGCACAAGTGCTTCTGTCTGCACGCGGAAGAAGCAGCCATCTTCGAGTGCGGCCTGCAGAACTCCAAAGACGGCACGCTGTACGTGACGCTCTTCCCGTGCCTCATGTGCGCCAAAGTGATCGTCCACGCGGTAGTCTCGGGTCAGCAGGGCATCAAAGAGATCTACTATGCCGAAGACTACGCGGCAGACAACTCGGTCCACTCCCGCGCGTGCCTCAACGACTGCGGCATCGCCTACACGAAGGTCGACCCCAGCCGCCTGAACGTAGGACCGCCTCACGCAGATCCTCTAGGGCGGGAGAACCGAGGTAGCCTCGCGAGCAGGTTTAAAATAATTATTTGTTCTGCCGCTAGACCCATGGCCGAGAAGCAGGTGATGGAAATCAGTCCGGGAATCATCCTGCACAAGCAGCAGGTGAAGGAGCAGGACACGCTGCTGTACCACTTCAAGATCGAGGTCAAGAAGATGAACGTCGTCGAGTTCGTCGCAGACTTCACCGGCTCGGAGAACATCGAAATCGAGGGCCGCTCCAACCTCATCTCGGTGACCACGATCGACCCCTTCAGCTCGGCGACCATCGCGCGCCTGGTCCTCCGCCGCGACTGGAAACTGAAGAGCAAGTTCAAGTAGAATATTTGAATTCAGGTTCACCTTGAAGACCCCTGCGAAGGCCGTGCAGGAGAAGTTCCTGAGCTCGCACTTGACGGACCTCGAGAAGAAGGTGAGCAACGCGACGATGATCCTGCGGAAGACGCCCTTCTCGATCATGAGCGTGGCAGACGTCAACAAGTACCTGGTGGCCAACGGCATCTCGCTGATCGACTGCGAGTTCCTGCCGAACGACTCCAGTCTCTTCTCGTCCATGGTCGACACCTCGAACTTCGACACTGTCATCCACTGGAGAAGACCCGAAGACTTCATGGTCGTCGACGAAGCCCGCGGACTCCGCAAGCCGACCGTCTTCTACGACACCATCGACCCCTCCGACCTCAAGCAAGGCGTCCTCGGAGACCCCTGGTTCACCTGCGCGCTGGCCACCATCGCTGAGCGGCCCTCGCTGGTCGAGCGACTCTTCATCACCAAAGAGTTCAGCCAGACTGGCGCCTACCGCGTGAAGCTCTGCAAGAACGGCGAGTGGGTCACGGTCACCGTGGACGACTACTTCCCCTGCTTCCCCCTCGGCATCCCCATCTTCTCGCGCAACCACGGCAACGAGCTCTGGGGACTCATCCTCGAGAAGGCCTACGCCAAGGTCCACGGCAACTACTTCTCGCTGCGAGGCGGCTTCGCACACGAGGCGCTGCTCGACCTCACCGGCTGTCCGACCTTCTCGCTGGTCTTCGACGACGATGACGTCAAGCCGAGAGTCGACAACAACTCGCTCTGGGATGAGCTGCGCAGCTTCGAGGAAGAAGGCTACCTGCTCAGCGTGAGCACGCCCGGCGAGGACCGCTGGGCCGACCAGGGCTGGGGCGACGAGGAAGAAAACAACGGCCTGGCCCCCGGCCACTCCTACGCGCTGCTGCACGTGAAGGAGTTCAAGACCCACAAACTGGTCTGTCTGCGGAACCCCTGGGGCAGCTTCGAGTGGAAAGGCGACTGGGGCGAGAAGAGCTTGCTCTGGACCGACGAGATAAAGCAGGCCGTGAAGCCGCAGCTCGGCGGGGAAGACGGCAGCTGGTGGATGAGCTTCGACGACCTGGTGCGCAACTTCTACTGCCTGAACGTCTGCAAAGTGCGCAACTGGGACGAGGTGCGGATCAAGGGCAAGTTCATCAAGATCCAGGAGATCGACGACCCCAACATCGAGATCACCCTCTCCAAGTGGTACTACTCCCTCGAGATCGTTGAGAAGACCAAAGTCGTCCTCAGTCTCCACCAGGAAGACGAGCGCGTGGCCGGCGTCGCGGTCAGCCGGCCGTACCTCGACATCTCGATCGCGGTCCTCAAGCGCCTCAACAACAACAGCGTCGAACTCGTCGACTTCATCGACTTCAAGTTCGAGCGGCAAGTGCACCTCGAGCTCGAGCTGGACTCCGGCAGCTACATCGTCCTGCCGCGCACGACCGGCTGCGCGCTCAAGAAAACCAGCGACATCACCACGGGAGCAGTCCCCCTCGTCGACCGCATGGGCAACATCACCGACGCCCTCCGCTCGACCATCATCGACGTCTTCCGCAAGTTCGACATGCTGCTCAACCGCGAGCTCGGCTTCGTCGAGTTCAAAGGCTTCTACGAGTGCCTCAACAAGTCCGTCTCCGAAGACGAGTTCCGCAAAGACATCCTCAAGAACTACGCGTCTTCCGCCAAAGGCATCTCGCAGATGGGCTTCGTCAACTTCTGGCAAGACAAGGTCAGGCAGCTCGGAGAAGAAGCCATCTACGGCTGGCTCGAGAACCTCGGCTACGACCGCAGCCTCTACTCGATCCGCTCGCGCTGCTTCCTCCTGAACATCCACAGGTGCGCCTCGCTCACGCAGCACGCAGGAAATCGCGGCCACGGTCCGCGACGCCATCCAGACAGACCTGGACAACAAAGCCAACGCGCTGATCATCGAGCGCTTCGGCAAAGAGATGGAGACCAAGCAGGGCAGCCAGGGCGTCCGCGCGCTCTACCACCTCTCGAAGTACCCGCAGCTGACCAGAACCGTCCACGCCTACTCCTACGGCGTCATGAACGACCAGAACTTCCCCGTCGAGGTCACCCTCAACTGCTCAGGCTCCAAAGAAATGGCCTTCAGCACCAAAACCCCCGTCATCAAGAAGGTACCCGTCCCTCACCCAGCGCGTCGAGCCGAAACAAATCGAGTTCATGATGCACGCCGAAGCGCTCCAAACCGTCGAGAACTTCACGCGCTCCGCAGTCTGCACCTGGGTCAACCTCAAGGACTAGCTTTTAAGGTCCGCTCTAAACTACTAATTAACTCGATGGAGAAATCAGACGGCCTCGCAGACGTCTCGCTCCTCGTGCGACTCCGGGAAGGCCTCTTCCACATGCCCGCCAGCGAAAAGAACGTCGCAGCCGGCAACCTCCGCAGGTTCGAAGAAGACTGCGTCGAGAGCGACGTGTCCCTCTGCGGCAGCCTCGTCATCGGCTGCAGCGCCAAAGGAAAAGTGACTCTCTGGGACATCGCAGGCAACAAGCTCATCGAGGAAGTCTTCGCAGACGTCGCCAACGTCTCCATCTCCAAGATGAGTCGCTTCGCGGTCGTCACCCACGGAGCGAGCAAAGACACCAAGATCAGAGTCTACAGACTCGGCACCAAAGAGGTAGGCTCCACTCACCAGACCTTCGACGTCGACATCGGCTTCATGAAGAGCGGCAAGCGCTACGCCTACTTCTGCGGAGACGAAGGCATCATGGTCGTCCAGAAAGCTCCGAACCTGGTCCAGGTCTTCGACGTCAAGGCCGGCTTCACCCCGGTCGGCTCCATGGAGATCGTCCCGTCCGGCGAAATCGGCACCATCCTCAACTGCTCCGCGCCGTTCATCTTCGCGAGCAACACCAGCTCGACCAAGGACGGGAAGAAAGGCACGCAGTTCGAGATCTACAACGTGGAGACCCTCAAGCTGCACCACAGCCACTTCTTCGCAGGCCTCCAGCAGGTAGACGTCTTCCCCTCCCCCGTGAACAACCAGATCCTCATCCGCGGCCACAAGTACGTGGACGACTCCGGCCAGTCTTACTACGGCAAGAACACGCTGCACCTCATGAACGTCGACAAAAAGACCATCCAGAACGTCACCTTCTACAACGGACCGGTCTACAACGTCGCCTGGAACCCGAGAGGAGACACTTTCGCGATCTGCGTCGGCTTCATGCCTGCCTACACCGTGATCTACACCGCGAACGGAGACCCCCAGATGGTCGTCGAACGCAGCTACAAGAACTCGGTCTACTGGAGTCCGAACGGCGACTTCCTGGCGGTCGCAGGCTTCGGCAACCTGAGCGGAGAGATCTCCATCTGGAACGTCCCCAAGCGCACCAAGATCGGCAAGTGCATGCACGGCGATGCAGGCGACCTCGAGTGGGCTCCTGACGGCCGACACTTCGTCACCAAGGTGGAGTTCCGCTTCCTCCGCGAAGGAAACCAGTACAGAGTCTACAGCTACCACGGCACCATGCTCACCAAAGTCGAGCTCAACACCACGAACCTCCAGTCCGTCCGCTGGTACCCCAAAGGCACGCTCATCAATAGGCCTCCGTCTCCCCCTCCCCCAGCCCCGCCGAAACCAGTCTCCAAACTTGGCGGCGGAACCAGCAACAACCTCACCGACATCGCCTCTGCTTGCCACCTCATCAAACTCGACGACATCATCAAAGCGAACGGATCGAACGACCGCACCGAACTAGCCAAGGCCAAACAGCCCGAAGCAGACAAGCCACAGAAAATCCCAGGCCAGCACACGCCTGAGAAGGAGAAGAAGAAGAAGAAAAAGAAGAAGTAATCGTAATGTCGGTCTTTCGCGCAATCGAAAAAACAATTAGGTTTGGGGTTTGGGGTTTGAGGTTGCTGACTGCGCGGATTAGTTGTTGTTGTCGATTGAGTGTATCTTTGAAAGTGGCATCCTCCTTTGATTGTTCTAGACTTCCACGGGTTAGCTTTGTTGTGCTGGAGGTTGAGGGGTTTATGCGACGATCTTAGCTACTGTTGGGAAACAGAGCTAAGAGGTGCAAAAAAGTGAGATAAACTTCTAAGGGGTTTAACTCGTTAGCTCCGTGGAATGTTTATTAAAATGTGAGCCGCGAAATTAAGAGCAAGAAGCATTTGAATTCAAATTTCGAAATAGCCAACATTTCTCTAATTAAATTCGCGCCGAAAAGCCTCTTAAATCAAGCACCGAAGCAAACCGGACTGGCCTAGACAGGCCTCGACAAAGCACTCCTCAGCGATTCAGGCCGTCTGCTCGCTTCGAAGGAGCCTCGCAGTCGGACAGGAACACCGGAGGGAAAGAGAGGCTCGACGAATCAACGGATTAAAGCCTGAGCTGAGACTGTGCCTGCAGCTGTTGCCTTCACTTGCTCCCTCATTATTTAGGCTATTAGGTAATTATGCTTGGGAGAAGTTACTGAACAGCAGCATGCAGGCCTTCCTGATCTGTTTCTCTGTGTCGGTGATGGACTCTCCGGATCCGATGAAGAAGAAGCCGATGACGAGGGTGAAGACTGTGTGAGCAGGGGGTACCGAAAATGGGGATGCAGGAGACGAAGGCAGAGTACTGGTTGCCGTAGACCCAGAGGTTGCGCAGGAAGACCATGTAGATCCTGATGGTGAAGTAGGCGAGCGTCGAGCTGAGGACGCCTTTGAAGAGCATGTTCTTGAGGTTCGCACTCTTCATCTCTTTTACCGTATTCATGATCTTGGTCTCGACCGTCTGCAGACAGTTCTTGACTTCTTCTCGAGTGAGCGTGCTGACAGCCGACTGCGACGCAGCGACGATCATGCGTCGACGGCCCTGCGTCGCATCGGAGACGATCTCGTTCAGCCTGTGGATGGTCATCTCGAAGCCCATGCGTTTGAGCAGCTTGAAGATGTCGTACTTGGAGTAGAAGGAGGAGTCGTCGCTGAGGTAGGCTTCGAAGAAGGGGATGACTTCTGTGAAGAGGCTGGACTTGCTCTTGAGGTTCTCGATGAAGATGATCTGGTCTGCCGGGGAGAGCTCGTTGAGGAAGCGCACGTTGCTGGAGTTCTTCATCCGCGAGTTCACTTTGCGGTGTTCGGTGATGCGCTTGCGTTCGAGGTTGTTCTTGACCAGCTCGTCGCACCAGAGGATCTGGCTCATCGCGAAGGCGATTCTGTCGTTCCTGATGAGCAGGTCGCGCAGCAGGTCGCCGAGGTCGCTGATGTTGCCGCGACAGATCTTGACCAGACTGGTGGCCTTGTTGAAGTTCTTCTGGCTGAGCTTGTTGAAGTTGTTGAGGCAGAGTCGGAGGATGTTCTCGGCGTTCCTGTTGAAGATGTTTCTGTTCTCGTAGATGTTGTCGTAGACCTCGAAGAAGCCTTCCACGTTGATCTTTTTGACGAGCTCCTGGATCTTGTCGGGCTTCTCCTGCGAGCGGAAGATGAACTTGGTGAGGAAGTCGAGGAGGTCTTGGAAGATTGCGTTGTAGTTTTTCTTGAACTTCATGCCGAGGAAGAGGTTGATCATCTTCATCATCATGCTGCGGTACATGTCGAACTTTTCTTCGATGTCTTTGGGCATCTTCGAGAGCCGCTGTGCAGTCTCAGGCTTGGGGTCAGCCCTGGAGCCGAGAGGCAGGTCTGCGTCTTCTCTGGCGCGTTCTGCCTTGTCTGCTTTGATGGTGAGTTTTTCTCGCTTGTTCCTGCCGCTGCTGTTGTTGAGTTCGTTGGCGGTGATCGCGTGTCGGAGGAAGCTGCTGAAGAAGTAGACGAAGATCTTCATGTAGTGGCTCTTGATGTCTTCCAGCTTTCCTTTGTTGGTGTTTTTTATTTGGATCACGTAGTACTTGATGAAGCGCAGGAACTTCTCGGCCGAGAAGAGCGCGTCTGAGTTGCGGAGTTCGCTTTGCTTGCTGTTGGGGTTCGCTATCGCGATGGGGTTGCGGTTGGCTCGCTTGAAGATGATGTCGAACTTCTTCTTGATGGCGGTCTTGCTGAACTGCTGCTGGTTTTCGAAGAGCTCTTCGATGTAGGCTTGGTTCAGGCCGTGGGTTTCGATCATCTCGAGGTAGATGCTGATGCTGAAGTCGATGACGTCGGAGAGGATGCCGGTCTGGCCGATTTTGCTGGGGGCCAGGCCGCTCTCGTTGAAGAACTCGAGGGAGAAGAAGAAGAGGTTGGAGATCTTTTCGAGCAGCACGCGCAGGTCGTCTGAGGTGGTCGTTTTGATGATGTACCTTTCTTTCTGGGCTTGGTACTGGGGGATGTTTTTGAAGGACTCTCCTTTGAGGAAGTAGAGGAACTTCTCTTGGTTCGAGGTGTTGAAGTTGGTGTCGACCACGTGGAAGACTTTCTCGAAGGGCAGCTTGCCGATGGAGACGAGGAAGTAGTTCTGCACTTCGTTGATCTCGGTGAGGGCGTTGGCCATGGTCGGGTGGTGGTTCATGATCTCGTACTTGAGGATTTCTATGAGCGGGTACCAGTGCAGGATGGCGATGGAGCCTGCGAGCTTGCTGTCGATTTCTTTCTCTTCTTTGAAGTTGTTGTTGAGCGTGACGATCCAGATGTACCTCGAGAAGATGTAGACGTACTCTCTGTTGAGCTGCAGGTCGCGCAGGAACTGGAGGATGCCGAGGACGTCTGCGCGGTTGAAGTTTTTGAGGAACATGAGGACGAGCTTGATCTTCTCGATGTTGAGGTTCATGAGGTTGAAGTTGCCGTAGTTGAGGAACTCGAAGAAGTGCTTTTCGATCTCTGCGGCGGAAGTGTTGTCTTTGGGCTTGGTGAGCCACTCGATGAGTTTGAAGATGTTGAGCAGGTTCGAGTTGTTGACTCCGAAGTAGACCGAGAGCAGCTCTTCGACTTGCGGCGTGACTGGGTTGAGCAGCTTGAACTTCTTGTCGAGGACGTCTTTGGTGAGCTCGAGGATGCTGGCCGCGACCTCGACTTCCTCGACCTGCGCGGTGGGGATCTTCTGCTTGATGAGGTCCATCATCACCTGGTAGAGGTCCGAGACCTGCGTGTCGAGGTCGATCTCGTCGTTGGACTTGACCAGCGCTTCGACCATGTCTCGCATGATCTTCGCGATCTTCTCTGCGGTGAGCCGAGCCTACGCTTCTGGCTGTTGCCTGCCTGTTCGTTGTTCATGAGGAAGTTCACGGTGGACAGGAAGTCGTCGACGGGCACGCGCAGGTGGGGCTTCTTCTTGCCGAGGATGTCGAGGTAGAGGAAGAGCAGTCCGCCGATGATGCTGATGTACTTGGAGGGCATCGCGATGCCTTGCAGGTAGCTCATCAGCCAGGTGACCGCGGTGCCTTTGTTGTTGTTGAACAGGAACAAGAGGTCCGAGATCTGGTTGTTCTGGAAGTTGAGTTCTCGGCCGATGTTGGCGAAGCTGCCTGGGTGAGGAGAGTCTACTGGAGTCTTTCTTGGTGTTGAGGATGTAGTCGACGAGGCGGAAGAGTTTGTGGTAGTCGGACTTGAGGTAGGGAGAGAGGACCTTGAGCGACTCGGCGAGCGCGGCTTCGGAGTACTGGTTGACCAGGTGGTGGAGTCGGAGGATGGCTTCGTAGACCTTCTGGTACTTGGAGTACTGCACGTAGTTCGAGAAGATGTTCTTGGTCTCGCTGAGCACCTTGAACTCGCCTTGAGCGATGTCGTTGAGCAGGAAGCACCAGACGACCATCTTGTCGAGGTTCTTCTCGAAGTCGGACTTGGGGATTTCCTTCATGTCGGGGTCTTCCACGGGGACGGAGTACTTCGAGTAGTAGAGCTTCTTGGTCTCTTCGATTTTCTTCATGACGGTCTCGGGGCTGCCGGGCAGCGAGTACATGTTTTCTTTGAGCATGAAGAAGGAGATGTGGGTGGGGTCTGTGGAGAGGTTCGAGGTGATCATGTTGAAGAGCGGGACCCACTTGGAGTCTTGGGCCATGCGCGTGAGGTCTGCTCTGGAGGAGAGCGGCCGCTTGAGGAGGAACTGCGAGAAGTAGACTTCGTCTGGACTGGAGTCGATGTTGAGTTCTTGGTTCCTGCGGTTGTGGTGTTCTTCGATGTCGAAGGAGAGGAAGGAGAAGGGCGAGAAGCTCGAGAGGTGCAGCAGGTCGTAGCTGAGCAGGTCCTTGACCATGTGGAGCTTGCCGAGGAACTCTTTGGGCTCGAACTCGAAGTCGAGGTCGAGCGAGACCGTGGCCTGGCTGTAGTGCTGGTCTGCCTTGAGCGAGCTGAGCAGCGCGAGTTCGGGCGAGTAGAGCGAGTACTTGGGCTTGCTGGTCTTTCCGTTGGTCAGGATCATGCCCTGCGAGAAGGAAAAGAGCGTCATGTACTTCTTCTTGCGGAAGCCGCTGAAGTTCTTCGTGAAGAAAGAGAGCTTTTCGACGATCGAGAAGAGACTGTCGATCTTGACGAAGTCGTTGTCGGCCTCCTGCACCTTCTCCTCGAACTTTTTGTAGGTGTTCCTGCGCAGCCGCATGAGGCTGGCGTAGAGGCAGAAGTCGATGATGCCGTCAGAGACGAACTTGCGTTTGAGGCTTTTGGGGGCTTCGATGGGCTGTTCGTTGGTGGTGCTGGCTCCTTTGTTCATGGGGTCTTTGAAGCCGCCGAAGTCGTCTTCGTAGTCGTCGTTCTGGTCGACCGAGAGGGCGTCGTTCATGTCATCGTCTTGTCCGTAGATGTACTCGAGCTCGTCTTTGAGTTCGTCGTCTTCGTCGTCGTCCTCGTCTTCGAAGTCGCCCTGCGGCCGCATGCGCGTGGTCTGCTCGCTGGCGTCTCGCTTGACCTGGTAGAGCATCTCGTTGAGTTCCTTCATCTTGGTGAGCATCAGCTCGACCACGGAGTCGAGGAAGTGGTCGTACATCTCGGGTCCGAAGAGGCCCTTGGACTCGAGGCCGCTCTGGTCGTTCTGCTTCATGCCTGTGTTGAAGGCTTCGTAGATGCTGCAGCCCTGGAAGTCTTCCGCGAGCTTGGGGAAGAGCTCTTCGACCTGACCGAAGAGGCCTTCTCTGGTGAGCTTGTTCTTCCAGTTCTCGATGAGCATGGAGTTCAGGCCTGAGTAGAAGAGACTGACGCTGTCTTTGGGGTCGCCTTTGGTTTTGATGGCCGAGGTGAGTTCGTCGAACATCCAGTACTCGGTCAAGATCTTGTTGTAGCTCAGGTTGAGCAGCTTGCCCTTCTCGCGCTCGTTGAAAGACTTGAGGACTCTGCGTCGGAAGGTGACCTTGACTTCTTGGAAGCGGTCTGTGTAGAAGCGCTTGAGCTGTTCGAAGGTTTTCTGTGCTTCGGGGTTGCCCTCGATGGACATGTTCTCGAGCGCAGTGACGACGTTGTGGAGGAAAGAGAGGTTGCAGAAGATCTCGATGCCGAGGTGGTTGGAGCGGATGATGGAGAACATGATGATGAAGTGGAAGATCTTGATGGGGATGCGGTTGTCTCTGAAGTCGAGGATCTTCTGCACGTGGCTGGACGAGGCGTTCACTTTGCGCGAGACCTGGTGTTCGAGCAGGCCCCAGATCGGGTGCACGTCGAGCTGCTCGCTGAGGAGGATCTGGGCGGCTTCTCTGGTGTTCTCTCTTTTCTTCTTGGAGTCGAAGGAGATCTCGCTGTACTTCTTGACTGCCTCGGGGAGAGGCATCTGGTTCTCCTTCGTGAAGTAGTGCAGCGGCGAGTTCTTGCAGCCGCAGAGCGAGACGACCACGTTGAGGAACTTCTTGTGGTTGGCCGGGATGTCCGAGTCTGCGGAGGAGAGGCTTTTCTTGAAGGAGATCATGTCGCCTTTGAGGATGCGGATGAAGGCCCAGGCGAGGTCTTTGTCGATCTTCATCTTCTTGAAGACTTTGGAGTAGAGCTTGGAGCGCTTGATGAGTTCTCTGGTTTCGTCTGCGTCGATGTGCAGAGGGGCGTCCATGGTGACGAGACTGACGATCATGCTGATGTCGATCTGGTCTTGCTCGCTGCGGTTCATCTTTTTGAGGAGGATGTCCAGCGACTCGAAGCCTGCGCGGTTGAGGCACAGACGGACGATCTGGATGAACTCGGAGTGGTCGACGTTCATCTGCTCGATGATTTCTTTGAAGCTCGAGTTCGAGTTCGCTTCTTGCAGCACCTTGTCGACTTTGGCCGCGTTCTTGAGGTTGTTGAGGATGTAGACGAAGTTCAGCTGGCTCAGCGGCACTTTGAGCAGGTCCGAGAAGAAGGTGAGGTTGGGCTGCTTGTCGGAGATGACCGAGAGGATGTTTTCGTAGAGCTGGTCCCAGTCCACGTCTTCGCGTTTGAAGGAATTCTGGCCGGAGAGCTGTTTGAGGATTTTCCAGTGGACGGACATGAGCATGGACTTGAACTTGAGTTTGTTCTTGTGCACGCAGACGTCGAGGTAGTCGAAGAGCTCTCGGTTCACGCCGAGCGCGCTGCAGAGCTTGCCCTCGAACTCGTCTTTCTGGTTGAACTCGTCGCGGCTGAGCGTGCCGCGGAGGAAGAGCGTGAGGTAGACGAAGAGCGGGATGGGGGTTATTTTCTTGGTGTTGATGCGGGAGTCTTCGAAGAAGGTGTTGATGCGCTGTGCGCTGGACTTGGCTCCCCTGCAGTTGATGAGCGTCTTGAGGAAAGGCTCGCCGTGCTCTTTGTCGAAGTAGTCGCCGAGGTCGGAGTTCATGTCTCCGAGCACGTAGACGAAGAGCGCAGAGAAGAACTTCATGATGCGGACTCTGCGGTTGGAGATCTGGTCGTCGTTGAAGATCTTCGCGATGATGTTGTCGAGCAGCAGCTTGATCTGGCTGTTCTTGAGCTTGACCTCGGGCATCATAATCTTCTTGATGATGATCACGCCGAGGTCGTCTTCGTTCGAGCCGAACTCTCGCGCTTCTTTGCCTTTGTCGCTGTAGTCGATGGGGTTCGAGGAGTAGAACTCGATCTGGGCTTGGAGGAACTTGATGGACTTGTCGATGTACTGGATGTGGTTCTTGAGCGACATGCCGTTCGTGTCGTGGATCTCCTGGCACTCTTCGTTGAAGTAGCCGAAGGCCTTGATGAAGTCTTCGGTGCGCTCTGCGACGAAGAGCTCGAGGAAGTTCTTGATGTTGTCGGCCTTGGTCATGATGAGGTCTGCCATGACTTTGATGGCTCTGCGTTTGGAGATGGTCGACTCGAGGAGGATTTTCTTTCTTTTGAGGATGTACTCGAGGACGGTGTAGAGCTTGAGGGTGAAGGCGAGGAAGAGCGGGTCATCGAGTTCTCTGAAGAAGCTTTTGAAGCGGATGAGCACGTCGGAGAGCTTTTCGTCTGAGTTGAGCATCCAGATGAGTTCGAGCTGTCTGAGGTTGCGCATCCTGGGGTTGTCGAGGTTGAGCTCGTAGGTGGCGTCTTGTTTGGGGATGAGCGCGCTGATGAAGGGGCCCAGGTCTCGGCGGTCGATGCAGCGCGAGAGCAGCGCTTTGGTTTCTTCTGCCTGGGCAGGCTCGATGGGCAGCTCTTGGACGATGTCGACGATGTACTTGCCGTCGATGTCGGAGAGCGGGATGATGCCGCGCATGTACGCGAACATCCTGTGGTACTTGAGCTTGAGGTTTTCCATGGCGCGGCCGAGCTTGATGTAGTCTTGGGAGACCGCGATGGCGATGAGGTCGAAGAGCGTGCGTTCGTACTTGAGGAAGTTGTTCACGGTGAAGATGTGGTGGAAGAACTTCGAGACGTCGTCGTCGTCCACCTTGTCGTTGATCAGGTAGACGAAGCCGAGCATCTCGTAGGGCTGCAGGTTCATCACTTTGCGGATCTGCTTGAAGATCTCGGAGTTCTCCAGCGTGTGGTAGTCTTTCGTCTTGATGTCGCGGCTGATGCCTGAAGCGATCGACTTGATACTGCTGATCGAGTCCGAGATCTCTTTGTCGAGGAAGTACTTCGCTGCGTTGAGGCTGATCTTGCTGAGGATCGACTTGGGGGTTTCGCGCGAGAAGAGGATGAACCGGAAGATGATCTTGATGGTGTCCTGCGAGATCGGCAGCGCTGAGTTCTTGTTGGCCACTTGGAGGATGTCTTTGAGGAGCTTTTCGGGGATTTCGGGTTCTCTGCCGAGGAAGATGATGACGAGGGAGAGGAAGTTGGAGATGCAGGTGGTTTGCTTGAAGATCGTGTGGTCGACTTCGCTGGTGATGCAGCGCTTGACCGAGTTGATCGTTTCGGTGGGTTCGATGGTTTTCATGGAGAGGTCGAAGGAGTTGTCCATGCGGCCTTCCTCGAGGAGGTTGATCAGCTGGATGGTGTTCTGCTCGCTTTTGAAGAAGTTCATCATCAGGTCGTTGATGCACTTGGCCCAGTCCGTGCGGTTGAAGTTCTGCTCGATGTCGAAGAAGGCCTGGTAGGTCAGCCGCATGAGACAGGAAGTCGTTTCCTTCTCGCCTGCAGGCGTGCCTTCGGGGATGATCTTGTCGATGAGAATGCTGAGGATCTGGCCGGTGGTTTTGCGTCGGATGGAGTCCATGAGCGTGATGAGCAGCTGGAAGATGTAGGTGTTCTTCTCGAGAGTCAGCTTGAAGACTTCGCTCTTGTTCTTCAGGTACAGGTCTTCGTTCTTCGCGAGCAGCTCTTCGTTCTTGCAGTTCTTGCAGACGAAGTTCTTGTCGACCATGACCTCTTCGTCGCACTTGCAGGTCTTCAGCATGTCCAGGTCTTTGAGCTTGAGGTCCTTGATGAAGACCTTCTCGATGCCCAGAATGATCTTGAGGAGGATCGAGCTGATCACCTGGATGAACGACTCAGGCGAGTCCATGTTCTCGTCGATGTTCAGGATCTGCGCGATGAGCTCGAAGGTGCCCTGCGGCAGGTTCAGAGGCGCCATCTCGACGATCTCTGCGAGGACTGCCTGGACCTTCTGCTTGTCGCCCAACAACACGCTCTCGATGAACTGCTTCCAGTTCTCGGGCAGCATGCAGACTTCTTTTACTTCGTTCATCACTTGACTGACGGCGAACTTGATGACCTCGTCGGAGAGCGGCTGGTTCGAGCCTTGGATGCTGGAGAAGCTGTTGCCGTCATGCAGCTGCTCGATCTTCTGCCGCTCGTTGTTGTAGTTCGCTGCGTGTCGGAGTCGCTCGACGTAGCGGTTGATGAGGATCTGCTTGAGATCTGCCTTGATGTTCGCTTCGAGACTGATGCTCTTCTTGCGTGAGTAGTAGATGAAGTACCAGATGAAGAAGACAAAGCACATGCTCGAGAAGACGTAAGGCAGCAGTGCGTAGATCTTCATCAGCGAGTAGATGCCTGTCGCGATAAGGTACTGGATGATCGACCAGAGGAACACACCAACGGACAGGAACAGAAGCAGCCACTGGAATAGCGCCAACACATCGTTCGCCAGGTCGAGAGCCGCGCTCCTGCCCACGTTGTAGTAGTTGAACATGTCTTTACCGAAGAGCATGGCGAGAGAGCTGAAGGCCAAGAAGCAGTACTGGAGGATGTACTTGATGCTGAGGGCGAAGTTCATGGGGGCTTTGAAGCTCGACTCGGAGCCCATGTTGCCTTCGACGGTGAAGGAGCTGAAGTCTCTGATCCTCTGGTTCTCGGGAATCCTCTTGAAGTTCGACAGCATGATGGTGAGAGATTCGTTGTGTTCGAGGAAGAAGTAGAGGAAGATGTACATGATGAGGTAGATCGAGATGCAGACCGTGAGGTCGAGGAGCAGCCAAGACTTGGGGAAGACCAGCTTCTTGATCAGCGCTCGCTGCTCGGCTTCAGGGAGTCGCTCGGTGAAGGGGCTGCCTTTGAGCAGGTTGAGGTACTCGGAGATCTTGACGAGGTTGAGTTTGTAGAACTTGTTCTTGCTGCTGTTGGACTTGGAGCTGGTCTCGCCGTGGCGGTCGATGCGTTCGATCAGTCTGACTTTCTTCTGCGAGCTGTCGATGTTAAACTCGCGCTTCAAGAGGTTCTGATCGACCGTGACTTGCTCGAGCTGGAAGAGGTTGCAGAAGAGCACGTAGTTGTCCGTGAAGAGGTCGAGCGACACCTCGTCGGAGTCGTAGTTCGTCTGGATGCAGACCAGCTCGATGAATGCGTGCAGCGAAGACTTGTAGTCGTTGACGTTCATGCCTGAGATGAGCTGGATCGGCAGGTTCTTCTTCAGCAGCAGCTTCTTGAGACACGAGATCTCTTCTTCGCGGTCGACGACTCTGTAGCCGCGGAGAATCAGCTTCTCGATGTTGCGCTTGCTGTAGAGGTCTTCTTCTTCGAAGAGACTCCAGTAGCAGAACTGCTGGTAGAACTCGCGGATGATCTCCATGTGGTAGGTGTAGGTCAGGCCTTCGGTGAGTTCTTCGTCGTAGATCTCTTCCATCTTCTTCTCTTCGAAGATGATGTCGTAGAAGTGGTCCACGGAGTTCGAGACACGGTTCAGCACTTTCCAGAACATGAACTCGATGTAGAGGTTGAAGGTCGGGATCGAGAGCGAGATGCGGTGGCCTTCCTTCTCGTAGGTCATCATCTCGCCGCTGTTGTAGGTCTTCTGTTTGGACTCCATGTTCAGGTAGCTGCAGTACTCGTTCATCTCTTCTTTCAAGAATAAGTTCGTCGTCAAGTTGTTGTTGAGAAACTTCCTGCTGCGGATCTGCCGCGACCACTCGAGCCACCACTTGAAGAGGAACCAGAGGAAGATGAGGACGGGCACGAAGACGATGTAGTCTGGTGAGAGGAGGCTACTGATGTAGTTCGAGATGTTGATGTTGTTGTAGCTGCGTGCGAGGGGACTGAAGACTGCTTGCTGGATGTTCGTGCCGAACTTCGAGGCGATGTCGTAGATCTCTGGCCGACTCTCGTACTTCGGTTCGTAGAAGCCGCTCTTCGAATGGTCGAAGTCGAAGTCCAGGTTGCCTGCGAGGCTGAGGAAGCTGTCGTCGTCCTCCAGCAGCACGCCGGTGTAGATCGAGTCCGAGAAGGCCTTCTGGGCCATGGTCGTCAGCAGCGACTTGATCGACGAGAACCTGGTGAGCAGCAGCTACTGCATTTTGTTCAGCACGGGTCTCCAGGGACAGAAGCCTGGAGAAAGCGCGAGGTTGATCTCTTGGAAGTTTTGGGCGAGGATGCCGAAGGTGACGCCTGCGATGGTCCAGGGGTCGTAGACCGAAGTGAGGGGGTACTCGGTCAAGATCCACTTGGTCGAGGCGGAGCTTTCAGCCTTGAAGTTGCCGATGTCGACTTTGAGGATGAGCGGGAGGGTCAGGGGGCTGTTTGCTTTGGAGAGGATGGACTCCAGCAGCTTGAGTTCGGAAGCCTTGATGTTGATGGGTCCTGCGAAGGTCGGCCCCGAGACCGTCTGGACGGCTTCGGACTGGACGGCCGAGTCGAGGGGCTGCAGGAGGTTCAGGTAGATGGAGCCTGTGAGGGTGGAGAGCGAGAGCGCTTTGCTCGGCGAGCAGGCTGCGGAGAGTCTGCAGAGCTGCAGCGCGCCTGAGCACTTGTTGTACTTGCTGATCTCGTAGAGGTTCTTCGTGGACTCGTCGGTTATCTGCTCTTCGGCGCAGACGATCGAGTTCGCCCCGAAGAAAGGACTCGAGAAGCAGTAGACGTCGCTGGCCGAGACGAGCGTCACCGTCGTGTCTTCGGAGGTCTGGATTACCGTCGTGCCGTTCACGTTCGAGACCGTCGAAGGCAGCAGGGTCGACAGCTGGTTGATCTCGAGGAAGCCGTTCTTGATGTCGATGGTGACCGACTCGCTGGTGAGCTTCTTGAAGTTCGAGTGCACGGTGTAGCCCCTGAGCGAGAAAATCTTCACCGTCGCTTCGGAGCGCGCGATGAGCGTGCAGATGCCTTGGCAGTTGACCGCGAGCGAGTCCATGGAGACTGCAGCAGGCACTTTGATGTGCAGCGTGCAGGTGTAGTCTTTGTAGTCGTGGACGATCTCGAGCTTCGCGAGGCCGGCCGAGAGCGAGAACTTCCTGGAGACCCTGCGCAGCTCGAAGAGGATGCTCGGCGTGAAGAGCAGCTCGTTGGCCTGCAGCGAGATGTCGATGGTGCGAGAGGCGTCCGTCTTGGTCTCCAGGTAGAGGTAGCAGCTGGAGGTGTGGATTTCGAGAGCCGTGAGGCCTTCGGGGACCTGGTAGTTTTCCCGGACGTCCATGAGTTTGGACAGGAAGTTCATGAAGAGGAGCGCCACGAGGATGACGACGCCGAAGATGAGGAAGCGGATGCCTTTCTTGACGACGTTGAAGCGCAGGAGGGTCTTCTTGGACTTTTCTTCGAGGTGGATGTTGCGGTCGAGCAGCAGCTCCTGTTCTTCGGAGAAGGCCGGGGGTTCGCGGCCGAGGTGCGTCTGCTCGTCGTAGCGTCTCGCGAAGCGCTGCGTCGAAGACTGGCCGAGTCGCGTGGTCGCTCCGGTGCTGAAGGTCGCCGTTCCGTACCTGCTGGTCCCAGCGAACCTGCGCATGGTCATGCTGCCTCCTTCGTACGCTTCCATGTACCCCGTGGTGTGCTCGTCCGAGCCGGTGCCCGTACCAGAGCTGCCGCGCAGGTGGCTCATGGGGTCGATCAAGCTGTTAGCCTCGGTCAGGTAGGAGTACTTGTGGCTGTACATCCCGTCCCGCGTGGTGCTGCCCTGATTGAATAACATTCCCCCTCTTATAACTTTTCCTTA
>JFJP01041517.1_pt1 | contig 18154 bp, 15 predicted proteins | sample 431651 | NCBI WGS metagenome assembly JFJP01 (sample SAMN02602958, study PRJNA72255) | Microbial mat metagenome, whole genome shotgun sequencing project. | biome: fresh water; feature: sink hole; material: water; isolation source: purple microbial (photo- and chemosynthetic) mats found in...
AATAATTTGCTTGTTAATCAATAGAATCTTTTCATTTATGTAAAAGCGGATAAGCATTTTGTTTTATTTATTAAAATTTTGGTAGTGTAAAAAAATAGTACATTTTCCAATTTTTCGTGATAAAATAACAATTCAACAATTTAACAATATAACAATTTATTATTAGAATTTGAGAAAAGATACGTAATTTTGCTTTTCTAAGAATTTGGGTTACTATCAAGTTACGCTATCAAAATTTTGTTCAAATATAGTAATTAAATTTTTTTGTTGTTTAATTTTTTCCAAAAGAATTTTTTTCAAAAGAATTTTTATATCTTTGCGGCGTGAAAGTTTTGCGTTTTTGGCATTGCTTTTGCTAAAATAAAACAAAATTCGGGGCTGACCTGGTTTTGACAACAGGTTGAATTAACTTGTAAGCATGTAGAGCGACGTGGTTTAACTCTTTAAAATTCAGCTACAAACAATTCAATTGGCGAAAATACATACGCTCTTGCTGCTTAATCGAAGTTTAGTAGATTAACTTTATCCGAGCACTAGGTGCATGGACGAGACATCTCTCAGATGGACAAGCCTAATTCCGGTCTGGTCAAGAGGTGCTATAAAGATTGGGATAGTGAGCATTAAGCCTTGGGGTGCTTGCGAAATTAAAAGGATAAGGGGTAAAATTGGCTGCCTGCTGCCGGTTTACTCACCAAAACCAACAGTGGGATAAACATGTAGAAAGCATTTTGGTTGCTTGATTGGACGAGGGTTCGATCCCCTCCAGCTCCACAAGAATAGAGGAAATACAAAGCTTTCCCGCTGAGTATCTCCTCTTTTGTTTTTTCAAACTACACACGAAACAATAAAACTTCAAAACATACTTTTTTTCACAATGGCTATTCAAAAACCTTCAATCCCAAAAGGAACAAGAGATTTTTCGCCCGAAATAATGGCGAAAAGAAATTTTATTTTCGATACTATCAAAAGTGTATTCAAACTTTATGGGTTTCAAGCCATTGAAACTCCGGCTATGGAAAATTTATCCACTCTTTTGGGCAAGTACGGCGAAGAAGGCGACAAGCTGCTTTTTAAAGTTCTCAACTCTGGCGACTTTTTGAGCGAAGTTTCGGACTCTGACCTTTCGGAAAAAAACTTGGCAAAACTAAGCACGCAAATTTGCGAAAAAGGGTTGCGCTACGATTTGACCGTTCCTTTTGCTCGCTACGTGGTGCAACACCGCAACGACCTTCAATTTCCTTTCAAACGCTACCAAATACAACCTGTTTGGCGTGCCGATAGACCGCAAAAAGGTCGTTATCGGGAGTTTTATCAATGCGATGTGGACGTAATCGGCAGCAATTCGTTGCTCAACGAAGTAGAATTGGTACAAATTATTGGCAACGTATTTGGAAAACTAGGGCTAAACACCATAACAAAAATCAACAACCGAAAGATTTTGAGCGGAATAGCCGAAATTATTGGGCAAAAGGATAAAATAATCGACATTACAGTAGCCATTGATAAGCTCGACAAAATAGGTTTAGAAGCTGTAAACAAAGAGCTTAGCGAAAAAGGTTTACCCGAAACTGCCATTGAACAATTGCAACCCATCATCAACCTTTCGGGCACAAACACTCAAAAGCTCGACCAATTGAGCAACGTACTTTCGGCTTCGGAAGTTGGCATGAAAGGCATAGACGAAATGCGTGCTATTTTTGCTTACCTTTCGGCTATTGAGCTAGAAACGGAAGTAGAGTTGGATTTGACTTTGGCGCGTGGTTTGAATTACTACACCGGAGCTATTTTTGAAGTAAAAGCAAAAGATTATGCCATCGGAAGCATTTGCGGCGGTGGACGTTACGACGATTTGACAGGTATTTTTGGGCTCAAAGACGTTTCGGGCGTGGGAGTTTCGTTTGGTGCCGACAGAATTTTCGACGTACTAAGCGGCTTGGAGCAATTTCCAAGCTCGGCACAGGCAACTACCGACTTACTTTTTGTCAATTTTGGAGCAAAAGAAGAAGCTTACTTACTGCCCATAATTCAAAAGTTACGCAAAGAAGGCATTCATACCGAAATTTTCCCCGAATCGGACAAAATGAAGAAGCAAATGACCTATGCCGACAAAAAAAACATTCCGTATGTGGCTATTGTGGGCGAAAATGAAATGGCACAAGCTACCATTAGCTTAAAAAACATGGCATCGGGCGAGCAAAACAATTTGAACGTAGAGGAATTAATTTCTTTTTTCAAAAAAAAGATGATGTCTTAAAATATCGCAAAGTAAAAACAATGTCAATACACGCTTTAAAATCAAGCCTTTAAAATTAAACTGTTTTTTTTTGAATAAAAAAGCAGAGAAAGCTTGAAAAATAGTAAAAAAGATTTACTTTTGCACCAGAAATTTTTGAAAACAAACACGGGCGTAGCTCAGTCGGTAGAGCACCGGTCTCCAAAACCGGGTGTCGGGAGTTCGAGCCTCTCTGCCCGTGCACAAAAAAAGCCAGCTATTTTAGCTGGCTTTTTATTTTGCACTTACTATTTCCGAAAAAATTATTATTCACGTCGTCAAAGTTCAGCCCTTCAATGGTTTAAAACCTCTGAAGGGCTGATATTCAAATAATCTTAACTAAACGACATTGTATTAGTAGCTATAATTCATCAAATAACAGCACCAACCGCAACCCCTTTTAGTGAGGTTGTGGGTCGTTACAAAGGCTTTACTTTTTTTCGTCCTTCGTGTAGAGTTTGTCTTTGTCGGTTTTTTCTACCTTCATTTTATCTTTTAGCTTTTTAGAAATGGCAATGTAAGGTGCTACTACCACCTCTTCTTTTATACCTAAGCCACTTTTTATTTCAATGAAATTATTGTCTTGCAATCCGGTAACAACTTCTTTTGAATAAACTTTTCCGTCTTTGTAAATAAAAACAATTTCTTTTATTTCTTGTTTTTCTTTCTTTACCGTTTCTTTTTTCTTAAACTCAGCCGTTTCGTTTTCTTCTTCAGCTTTAAGTTCACCATTGCTTGTGGTTATGCTATCGCTACGAGTAGTAATGGCTTGGATAGGCACCGAAAGTACATTGAAAACCGAAAATGTTTGAATATCAACCGTAGCCGACATTCCTGGTCTGAAAGGATAAAAGTTCGGATTATTAGCCGGAATCAAATGTAGGTACGATTCTTTCAAAATCTCGATTTTTACCTCAAAGTTGGTAACCTGGTCGGTAGAAATAGTACTACTGCTTTTAGCAGAGTTGGCTATTTCGGTAACAATGCCTTTAAATTTTTGGTCGATGTAAGCATCTATCTCAATAAGAGCAGTATCGCCAAGTTTTACACGTACTATGTCGTTTTCGTTTACTTCCACTAGCACTTCCATTTTGTTTAGGTCGGCTATTCTAAGCATTTCGGTACCAGCCATTTGCATGGTTCCTACTACGCGCTCGCCTTTCTCTACGTTTAGCATCGAAATAGTTCCGTCCATTGGGGCGTAAATATCTGTTTTGGTTAAGTTCTCGTTTGCTTCTTTGAGCGAAGCTTCGGTGCTTTTTACGTTGTAATGTGCTGAGCTAACGTTTTCTTTAGCCGCTTCTACATCGGCTTTGGCTATTTGGTAAGCAGCAAGAGAGGCTTCAAATTCGGCTTTTGAAATTGCGCCTTTGTTGAAAAGCTCTTCGTTGCGTTTGTGGTCTAATTCTTTTTGTTTGTAAGTTGCTTCCACTTGAGTTAAGCGGGCTTTTGAATTAGCCAAGTTGGCTTTGGCTACATTTACCGAGGCAACCATACGCTCTAGCGACGACAAATACGTGTCGGGTTTAATTTTCAACAGCAATTTTCCGGCTTTTACTTCTTCGCCTTCTTTCACAAAAAGCTCTACTATTTCACCCGAAACATCGGGAGTAATCTTCACTTCGGTTTTGGGTTGAATTTTACCGTTTGCTGTTATCACTTCCGTAATTGTGCGCTTTTCTGGCTTTTCTACACTTACTTTTTCCACTTCGCCTTGACCAAACCAACCTAGTTTTTTGCCCACCAAAGCTAATATCAGTAGAACTACCACCGCTACTATCAAATAAATTAATTTCTTATTCATGTTGTTATATGTTCTATTGTTAAATTGTTCTATTGTTTAATAGTTCTTTAAACTTTGCCAAAGTTGTAGTTTATAAATTGCTAAATAGTTAATTATCTGCACAATAATCAAAACAAGTAAACTTTGGCAAAGTTCTGTTATTTAATTCATTAGAAAAAAATTAATTGAAAAAGCAGCCAGCCCTTCAAGGGTTTCAAACCCTTGAAGGGCTTAATGCGACTAGTTTTTAATTTGAATAGGATTTCCCATATAAAAATCTAAAATAGTGAGCGTAAAAATAAACTCGTATTTTGCTTGCAACAAATCAGATTCAGCTTTTACCAAGTTATTTTTTGCAGTATTGTAATCGAGCGAGTTAACCAAACCCAAATCAAATTTCTGCTGAGTGTATTTAAACGACTCGTTGAGAGCTTCTAAGGCTTTTTTGTTGCCAAAATATTTCGATTGTGCCGAAATAGCCGAATTTTGAGCCGACTGAATGTCTTTGTAGAGCGTTTGTTTTTCCATTTCCAATTGATATTCAGACTGAATAATAGCAAGTTTAGATTTTTTGATAGAATGTGAAGCAGAAAACTTGTTGAAAATAGGAACTATAAGCCTTAGCGAGAGTTGAAAGCTCTGATTATCCGAAAATTGGTCGCCCATAGGATAATCATAAGGAATCATGTTTTCGTCGTACAGTTTTCGCTCGCTCGAGTAACCAGTTCCGTAATTTGCACCCACCGAAAGGCTTGGGCTTAAAGCACTTTTGGCAATAGCCAAATTTTTCTCGGCACTTTGCATTCGGTACTCGGCACTTTTTATTTGTGGCAAGCGCAAAGCATTGTTGTAAACCTGATTGATATCAGGCACTACCGAAAGGCTTTCTATTTCGGAAAAATCGGGATATTCGATTGCAAAATCGTCGGAATAAGGCAAATCTAAAAATTGAATCAACGACAAGCGGGCTGCACGCAAATTATTTTCGTTGGTAATAACTCTTAGCTCTTCGCTAGCAAATTGGGCTTGTACATCAAACAGGTTGCCTTGTGGAAGTTTGCCGGCTTCAACGAGTTTTTGGGTTCTTTCCAGTTGCAAACGTGTAATTTCGAGCTGGTTTTTTGAATTTTTGAACAGTTCTTCGGCAAAAAGTATTTGCAAGTAAGCATTTGCCAAAGCCATTGAAATGTCGTTTTTGATTTTTTCGGTGGTAGCAACAGTCGAAAGCAAGTTCAATTTTGAGCTTTGCATTGTGTTGTAGTTGCGCAAACCACTAAAAACAGTTACCGACGAGTTTAACCCAAAGTTGATAGAATTAGACTTGTCGGTTGTGAAATTGTTGGTAAAAGGGTCGATGGTACGACCATAACTGTAATTGTTGTTGGCACTAAAATTCAAATCGGGCAGCACATTGGCTTTTGAACTTTCGTACTCTATTGCAACAGTTTGCTCTTGAAGTAGTTGCTGCTTAACACTTAGATTGTTTTGCTGTGCATGTTGTATGCACTTTTCCAAAGTCCATACATCTTGAGCTTTTGAAGCGATACTAAGTCCGATGAACAATAGAACTAGTATTAAGTTGTTTTTCATACGTTTGTTATTATTTGAGTCTGAACAATTCTTTTATAATCTGCATTGCATTATAAAAATAAACAGCAATCGGTTTTTGATGCCGGTTTTTTGGTTGGTTTTATTTTGAAAAAATAGGGTGGTATTTGCATGGTTAAATGTATTGCCAAAAGTATGAATCTTTTTTCAAAAAAAAGAATGATTTGAAAAAAGATTCTATTTTTTAACTATATTTAAGGAAACAGGTTTTTGATAGCGTAACTTGATAGAGACCGAAATTCTAAGTGAAGCAAAATTACGCATTTTTTTCTAAATTCTAATAACAAATTGTTATATTGTTCAATTGTTATTTTATTATGAAAAATTCACAATTTTAGCTAACTTTTTCAAAAAGTCACCATTTTTTTATACTATCAAGTTTTTTAGGGGAAAAAATGATTTTCATTTTCACAATTTCCCAAACGTCTAAACTAAAACTCCTTCATCCTGCCTGTAGGAGTGTTTTCGCGAGATATTGAGTTTATTCTATTGAGTAAATCAGGGTTATCTTGGTTTGTTTCGATATTGAAATACAAATAAACAATGCCTATATTGGGTATAGAATAGACAATAATGGTCAAAATAAAAGTGATTAAGCCAAAAACAATAACGATGCCTGCAATTATTTCTTCGCTTGAGCCTATAAAACCAGAAATGCCTCCTACTAACATAATAGGTATAGATAATATGTTAAGTGCAAAGCTTAAAATGATTTGCACCAGGGTTAATACCCCAAAAGTTTTCCACCAATTGCCTTTGGTTACTTTAAAACTTTCACTTATAGCATCAAAAACACTTGCTTTTTTGTGAACGATAATAAAATCGACATACGTGAGCGCAATGCTAAAATAAATGGCTCCAACAATGAGTAGCAAAAAACCTCCAATTATAATAAACATCTTTACTATTTGTGCCAGAACTAAATTGAAATACACACTAAAAGCAAGTTCTTTTACATCGGAGTCTGTTATATTTCCAACGCCCTTTTGGTGGTAAAGGCTTGCATAACTGTATATTACTGCCAAAGCCATTATATATCCAAAGCCTATGAGTGTTACCGAAATAAAAATGTAGCTTACGTAATAGCGAATAGAATCGAAGCTATCGCCATAAAAATCAAAGCCCTGTTTTATTAATGCCGAAACAGCAAAACCTAGAAATAAAATGCCCACTGCAATAATTGGTGCAGCAAATTTGAGCATAGGAAGGATTATTCCTTTGAAGTTTTTGAAAAAATAATTAAATGGAGCACTTATTAAATCGCCAAACTCACGGGGTTCGCTAAAGTTTAAGTTATCTTCTACATTTTCAAAATGTGTCATCGTATATTTATTTAAGTTTATATTTTTCAACAAAAATACATTTCTTTTTTCAAATATACAAAATCTATTGAAAAATGAAACAATAGAACTTTTTTTTTTACAAACCAACATAAAAAAAAATGCTTTTTGTTTTTTAATAAATACTTAATGCTTAATTTTACTTTCTGTAATTCAACCAAAATTGTTTTTTGAAGTAGCGTTTTTTTTGGGCGAATCATTTTTCATAAAAACATATTTATACATAATTACATTATTATTGGTAACCTTTTTTTTAATGGGACATAACATTGCAAGCCCCAATTAATTACTTTGCTAAATGAAACAAAAAGCTTTAAAGAAAAAAATGACCGAAAGTTTTGGTCCTGTTGATAATTTGGAAATGCACCTTCGCCCAGATTGGTGGAAACGCATCTTTAACTCCATGTATTTAAAAACAGACGCAGATGTAGTAGATGACCGCGAAATTTCTGCTTATGAGGTGGGGTTGTTTGAGAATATTTTAAAACCTGCAAAAAATGCAGCCATTCTCGATTTAGCCTGCGGACAGGGAAGGCACGTGATTGAATTTGCTCGACGTGGTTATGTAAATCTTTTTGGGCTTGACCGCTCTAACTTTTTAATTAGTAGAGCAAAAAAAACAATTGCGAAGGAAAATCTTTTTGTCAATTTTAAAGAAGGCGATGCCCGTAAATTGCCTTATCAAACCGATAGCTTTGATTTTGTTCTTATTTTAGGCAATAGTTTTGGCTATTTTGAACGCCTCGAAGACGACATCAAAATACTCAAAGAAATATTTAGAGTGCTAAAACCCAACGGGAAATTTTTAATCGATGTAGCCGATGGAAGCTTTTTGAAAGAAAACTATTCGCCTAGAAGTTGGGAGTGGATTGATAAAAAGCATTTTGTATGCCGTGAGCGTTCTCTTGCCAAAGACAATGAGCGTTTGATTTCGCGCGAAGTGATTACGCACATCGACCGTGGTGTAATTGTAGATCAATTTTATGCCGAGCGGCTTTATACCATCGACAGCATGACCGACCTTTTGAAAAGCATTGGTTTCAAACACACTCAGTTTCATGGAGCAATGAGTCCCGATTCAAAACGAAACCAAGACTTGGGAATGATGGAACGCCGACTGATTTGCACCACCGAAGTAATAAAAGAATGGGCGCCTGCCAAAAAGAAGCGACCTGCACGCAACGTTACTGTACTTTTGGGCGACCCCAATCAAAAAGACATCATAAAACCCAACGCTGTATTCGACGACGACGACTTTGAAACCATCGACCGATTAAAAATGGCGTTGAGCCTTTTGCCCGATTATAAATTTAATTACCTCAACAACCACAGCACATTTTTTACCGATTTGCAAAAGCTAAAAGGCAAAACGGACTTCGTGCTCAATCTGTGTGATGAGGGATTTGCTAACGAACCCACCAAAGAATTGCACGTACCGGCAATGCTCGAAATATTGGGCATTCCTTACACCGGCTCCAATCCACAATGCCTTGCCTATTGTTACGACAAATCGCTCATTCGTGGTATTGCGCTCGAAATAGGCGTGCCTGTGGCAGAAGCTTTTTTCATTAAGCCGCAAGACAATATTTTTGAAATGAACATTCATTTTCCGGTAATTGCAAAACCTAATTTTGGAGATTCTAGCTTTGGAATTACCCAAAAGAACGTAGCGCACACTATCGAACAGCTCAACGATGCTATTTTAGCTATTCGCGACAAATTTGGCTTCGACAAACCTATTTTGGTGGAAGAATTGCTAACCGGAGCCGAATTGACCGTTGGAATTATTGGAAACCCACCCGACAACTACATCATGTTGCCCATTATAGAAGAAGATTACAGTCAATTGCCTGCCGAATTGCCTCGAATTTGTGGTTACGAAGCCAAATGGGTAAATGATTCGCCTTATTTCAAGCTTCTTAAATCCATTCCGGCAGTTATCGACGAAGAAACCAAGCAGTTTATCGAAATTTCGAGCCTAAAGCTTTTTGAACGATTGGGGTGTAGCGATTACGTTCGCTTCGATTGGCGTTGCGATGCCGATGGAAACCCCAAACTGCTCGAAGTAAACCCCAACCCGGGTTGGTGTTGGGACGGACATCTTGCCAAAATGTCGGGTTTAAATAGTATGAATTATACTAAAATGCTCGAAGCTATTTTAAAAGCAGCCGAAGATAGAATCTATTCAATTAAAACAACTTAACCTGTTGAGGTGTGTGTTGATGTGAGGACTTAAACCCTTACTAAGCCCGACAGCTTTTCAAAATCTGTCGGTTTTTTATAAATAACTCAACTGTTTTAGCTTATGATAGTTTTTTTTAATCAAGAAGGCTCTATTTGCTAAAAAAATAATTAGCTTTGCAAGCTCAATGAGTTTTTGGGGCTTCTGAAAATTATTTTTAGGTAAGTAAGTTTTCAAAATTAGTTTATATTTTTCTTAGTGTTCTTTGTGATTTAACTTTGTGTTCTTCGTGGTTGATAATTATTCCAATTAACCACAAAGTAATAGTTCGTTAAACTTTGCCAAAGTTGTAGTTTGTAAATTGCTAAATAGTTAATTATCTGCACAATAATCAAAATAGTAAACTTTGGCAAAGTTCTGTTATTTAATTCATTAGAAAAAATTAACGAAGTATTGACAAAGTACACGAAGAAAAAAATAAAGATTTTAATAAAAACTAATTCAAATTGTTTACTTATTGTATTTTAATTTTATTAAAATTTGCCCATAAAAAAACGATGAAATAATTTAATATTAGAATATAGTTTGCTAATAGCTTAGGTAATCAAAAACGATTCAAAACAAAAACAAAACAATTTTAAAACAAAACAAAAACATGAGTTTAAAAAACAGACTTATTTTAATGAACTTCCTACAATTTTTCATTTGGGGTTCGTGGTTAATTACTATTGGTGGTTATTGGTTTCAAAATAAAGGTTGGTCGGGCACAGAGTTTGGTGCTATTTTTTCTACTATGGGAATTGCGTCTTTATTTATGCCCGCCATTGCAGGCATCATAGCCGACCGCTGGATAAATGCCGAAAAGTTATTGGGTGCTTTTCACCTTGCCGGCGGCGTGGTACTTTTTACTTTGCCCATGCTCGATTCGCCTACTACTATGTTTTGGGTGATGCTGCTAAATATGATGTTTTACATGCCTACTATTGCGCTTGCCATTACGGTTTCGTATTCGAGCATGAACAAAGCAAATATGGACATTGTAAAAGAATATCCGCCCATTCGTGTTTTTGGAACCATCGGTTTTATTGCTGCCATGTGGATAGTAAGTTTGCTCAAAATCGAAACTTCGGCTTTGCAATTTTATGTAGCATCGGGAGCTTCTATTTTTCTTGGGCTTTATGCCTTTACCTTACCTAAATGTGAGGTTACTAAAAATGCTGGAAAAACTTCCTTTGTTGAGTCGTTGGGTTTAAAAGCTTTTGCGCTGTTCAAAAACAGCAAAATGGCTATGTTTTTTATTTTCTCTATGCTTTTGGGTGCTTCTTTGCAACTTACAAACATGTACGGCGATACATTTTTGCACGACTTTGCAAAAATTGATGCTTACAAAGGGCTTGTGGCTGTAAAATATCCCGCCATTATTATGTCTATTTCGCAAATATCCGAAACTTTATTTATTTTGGCTATTCCATTCTTTTTGAAACGTTTCGGAATAAAGAAAGTAATGCTTATGAGTATGTTTGCTTGGGTTTTGCGTTTTGGTCTTTTGGGAGCAGGCAATCCTGCCGAAGGTTTGTGGATGATTATTTTATCGTGTATAGTGTATGGAATGGCGTTCGATTTCTTCAACATTTCGGGTTCACTTTATGTAGAATCGGAAACTACTTCCGACATTAGAGCTAGCGCACAAGGTTTGTTTATGATGATGACCAACGGCTTTGGAGCTATCTTTGGCAGTTGGACAAGCGGTATTATCATCGATACTTTCTTCAAAGATGCTGCTGGAAATTTTGAATGGGTTGGCATTTGGTACACATTTGCAGCGTATTCTATTGTAGTGGCTGTTTTGTTTGCCATCATGTTCAAGCACAAACACGACCCCAAAGCCTTAGAAAACTTCAGCCATTAAAAAAAATAGAACGAATTAGTAATCAATCTACCAGCACGTTCCGTCAAACCCCGCACGGCTACCTGATTGATACAGGTGGCTTAAAGTCATCGTATCAATAATTCTGTGTAGCAAAAATTTTGCTTAAAATTAAAATAGCACTAGTGCTTATTTCTAAACTAATACTAAAAAAAAAGTATGAAAAAAATCAAATTTTTACCCATTGCTGTACTTGTTGTTGTGTTTTTGATGTCAAGTTTTAGTAGTAAAGCTCAGAATTATTGGGCTTATGGCAACGATGATATTTATGTGCAGTTGAAATGTGTCAATAACGATGCAAAAGTAACCGAAGTTAGTTTTTCTCCCGTAACTGGTGATTTGTTTGAGTGGGTGGTTTACCCTATTGTAAAGTCGGTAGCAGCAAAAAAAGCCGAAGGTAAAGGAACAATTTATACGGTTAAAAGCCCAGAAGGAGTGGAATATACTTTTTTCTACAAAAAAAATATTGAAAAGTTAATTGTAATAAAAACTTCCGACAAATCGAAATTAGTGCTGACTAAATCGCAAGGTTAAATTGCTAATTACAAGCTCCTCTCCCGCAAGTATCGCCCAGTTATGGCGAAATACGCGGGAATTTCTTTTTGTTAAGGCAGTTTGCATTGTGCGAAGTTTTAAAAAAAACATTGTATTCAAACGATTCATTCTAAACAGAATGGACTATTTTACTGGAAAAATAAATAAATTTTTCGGGCAGTTTAACACTGCTTGCTCAAAATTAAATATTCTCTTCCGATTTTTTCAATGTATTTGCTAGTAATTCGCGCGAACGGAAAAGTTGCGCTTTTACAGTACCTATTGGCAAATTAAGTTTTTCGGCAATTTCGGCATACGAAAGTTGTTGAAAATAGCGCAAATCAATAAGTTCTCTGTATCGAGGGTTAAGCTTTTTGATGATTGTTTGCAGTAGTTTTTCTTTTTGCTTCAAAATCATTTTTTCTTCGGGGTCGGGGCTTGTAGAAAAAAGCGTAACCGTTGATTGATACTCTTCTTCTTCATTTGCCTTGTCGATAGAAACATACTTTTGTTGCAATTTCTTTTTTCTAAGAAAATCGATGCAATTATTTGAAGCAATTTTGAACAACCAAGTACTAAAGGCATAATTAGGGGTATAATTATCCAAGCTTTTGAAAGCCTTTCCAAAGGCTTCGATGGCTAAGTCCTCAGCATCGCTTTTATTATTAACCATTTTGAGCAACATAAAGTAGATAGAATCACGATACAAACCCAAAAGCTCGGCATAAGCCTTTTGGTCGCCTTTCATAGCAGCCAATACAAGTTCGTAATCCCTTTTTGCCTTATCTGAAAAATTATCGTTTATTTCCATCTCTTCTTTCTACGTTCAAATCTATTTGATAAATAGATACTTAGGTTAAAAACTGGCTGAATAATATCGTAAATAATATAAAAGGCAAATAATTTAGTTTCGTTAAATAACTTGCTTATTTTATTAAAAACAATCAGTAAAACAGTTGTTCGCAAAATAAATACAACTGCACTAACAATCACAAGCAAATGTACAAGGCTAAAAAACAGAATAATCAAAGAAAGATAAAAAAGAAATCGGCTAAAAATTTCACTACCAATAAGTAATTTATGTCTTTTTTTGTATAGCTTTCCTGTTTTTAGATGCCTTCTTTTTTGAGTGAACCACTCTGAGAATGTTTTCTTTGGAACCGAGAGTGTAAAGCTATCGTGCGAAAGCTCAGCAACAGAGTTTGATTTATTCGCTACTTCGTTGATAAATAAATCATCATCGCCCGAAGGAATGTGCATATGCTTGGCAAATCCTTTATTATTAAAATATAAAGACTTTTTGTAGGCTAAATTTCGACCAACACCCATGTAAGGGAAACCAATTTTGGCAAAACTCAAATATTGCATAGCAATAAAAACAGTATCGGTTCGCACAAAAAGATTTAATAAGCTTTTTTCTTTAAAATAACCACCATAAGCCAAAACCACCGACGTTTTTTCGGAAAAATTCTTTTGCATCGAAGCAATCCAATTTTCAGAAACAGGCTGGCAATCGGCATCGGTAAGTAAAATCCATTCGTTTTTTGCTGCTTTAATACCTATGCTCAATGCAAGTTTTTTGCCATGCGTAAATTTTTCGTCTTTGCGTATGGTTGTTACATAAAGATTTGAGTATTTGCGTTTTAAAAGCGTAAGGATTTCTTCAGAATTATCATCAGAGCAATCATTGACCACAATAACCTCAAACTTTGGGTATTTTTGTTCTAAAACAGAAGGTAAAAATGTCTCTAAATTTTTAGCTTCATTGCGTGCACTAATCACCACAGAAACAGGAAACTGCACTGTGTTTTCGGGTTGCTGCGTTTTTTTAGTTAAAAGTTTTGAATAAATAAATAAATAATAAAACAACTGAATTAAAAATGCTGTTACTAACAGTATTAGCACAATTAAATAATAATCGGCTATACTGTAAAACTGTTCGATAAGTTTATTTATAAAGTTTGTGATACTCATACTAAGCTTGTCCTAAGAAATAGTTTTTACGATTTTCAATACTTCGTTAATTTTTTCTAATGAATTAAATAACAGAACTTTGCCAAAGTTTACTTATTTTGATTATTGTGCAGATAATTAAGTTTAACGAACTATTAAATTTTATAAAATAGAAAAAACTATTTTATAAAATATTATTCTGATTTCGTTTTTAAAGAGTTTTGAGTCAATTCGGCATATTCCATTCTATTTTTAACTATATCGCAAGCTAAGTAAAGAGCTTGACGAAATGAATCTTCCGAGGCAATGCCTTTGCCTGCCAACTGATAAGCCGTTCCGTGTGCCGGAGAGGTTCTAACAATGGGTAGTCCGGCAGTATAGTTTACGCCGCTGTCGAAAGTAAGAGCCTTGAAAGGAGCTAAACCTTGGTCGTGATACATTGCCAAAACGGCATCGAACTTTTTGTAGTCGTCGGTAGCAAAAAAGCCATCGGCAGGATAAGGTCCTAGTGCCATGATGCCTTTTTTCTTAGCTTCGTCTATTGCCGGAATAATGGTTTTAATCTCCTCATCGCCAATAACTCCATTGTCGCCTGCATGAGGATTTAGTCCTAAAACTGCAATTCGAGGTTTGCGTATTCCAAAATCTTGAATAAGTGAATGATTGAGTACTTTCAATTTTTCCAGAATACCTTCTATTGTAATGCTTTGCGATACTTGAGAAATAGGAATATGCCCTGTAACTACACCCACACGCAAGTTTTCGCTTACCAGCAACATTAAGGCTTTTCCACCAAATTGGCTTTCTAAATACTCGGTATGCCCGGGAAATTTAAAGTCTTTGGATTGAATGTTGTATTTGTTGATTGGGGCTGTAATCAGTGCATCTACTTTATTCTCTTTCAAGTCTTTAACCGCAGCTTCGAGCGAAACTAAAGAGGCTTCGCCACCTATTTCGGTCGATTTGCCAAGTTCCACTCTCGTGTTATCATCAAGAACGTTGATAATGTTTGCTTTTTTAAAATTAACTTCCGTTATATCTTTGATACTAAGCAAGCTAAAATTGGCTATATCGAGAGCTTTGCGGTGATAAGCTGCAATTTTAGCCGAACCATAAACAACAGGTGTGCATATTTCAAGCACTCGTGCATCTTGCAAAGTTTTGATAATCACTTCATAACCAATGCCGTTTATGTCGCCTTGCGTAATTGCTATTATTATTTTATTATTTCTAATGTCTCTCATTTTATATTGTTTCTTTTTATAATTCTATTCTAAATTTTATAAAGAATTATAATATTTCATTAATTTTTGCAACAATTTTCAATTTATTTAAACCAATAAATAAATATAAATTTTAGCATTTTATTTGCCTATTGAAAATATTTTTTTATAAAATCGAAAAACAATCGAACTCCTACTCCACTTCCGCCTTCGCCTCTGTAATTTTCTTCTTTGTGTGAAAAAGAAGGACCCGCAATATCGAGGTGAATCCACTTATAATCAGTAAAATGTTCCAAAAATTTTCCGGCAGTAATAGCTCCGGCACTTCCTGCACCTATATTTTTAATATCGGCTATGCTCGATTTTATTTGCTCGCCGTATTCTTCCCAAAAAGGAAAGCGAACGGTACGCTCATAAGTAGTAAGCCCGCTTTTTTCGAGTTTGTCAAAAGTAGCATCTTCGGCATTTCCCATAACTACAATTCCGTGATTACCAACCGCTGCCGCTGCCGCACCGGTAAGCGTGGCAATGTCGAGCACTAATTCCGGATTGTATTTTTTTGCATACGAAAGCGCGTCGGCAAGAATCAATCGTCCTTCGGCATCGGTATTGAGTACCTCAACGGTAAGTCCGCTGTGCATTTTTATTACATCGCCTGGTACATAAGCCTTTGCGCTAATACTATTTTCGGTGGCAGGCACCAAACCAACCACATAAACGGGCAAAGCTGATTTTGCAATGGCGTACAAAGCACCTGCTACGGCTGCTCCTCCCGCCATATCGCATTTCATGTAGTCCATGCTGTTGGGCGTAGGTTTAAGGCTCAAACCGCCAGTGTCATACACTACCCCCTTGCCAATAAGCACAATAGGCTTTTCATTCTTTGCATTTTCAGGTTTCCACTCTAGCACATTGAAGGTAGGCGGATTGTCGCTGCCTTTGTTTACGGCAAGCAAACCGCCCAATTTGAGGCTTTCTATTTTGGGTTTGTCAAAAACTTCTATTTTAAAACCGCTTTCTTTGGCAAGGTTTTGAAATTCCTTGCTCATTTTTTCGGCAGTTAAATACGATAGTGGTTCGTTTACCAAGGTACGAACAAAGCAAACGGCTTCGATAACATTGTTCAATTCAGCTACTTGCGCATCTGAAACGCTTTGGCTAAAAAGCTTAATCTGAGCCAAATAATTTTGCTTTGTTTCAAGTTCTTTGGTAAAATACTTGGTAAATTTATACGCACTCAACGCCAAACCTTCGGCAAAAGCAAGAGCCCTAGATGCCTCATTTTGAGCATCAATTACTTCAATTTCAGAAAATTTCTTTTTCTTTAAATCCGAATAAACGCCATGAGCTGCTTTTCGGGCTTTTTCGTTTTGTTTGTATTCAAGTTGTTCATTTTCAGAATAAACAATGTATATTTTTTGGTCTAATCTATCAATGCTAAAAGAAAAATTCTTCTCTTCCAATTGCTTTTTAATATATGCTTTTTCTTTTTCTGCTAACGAATAATCTGAAAAATCGGTATTTTCGTTGCAAAGTAATATGAAATTGCCTAATTTAGACAGAGTATTTATTTTCAATATATTAGCGTTCATTTTCTTTCTTTTTTTGTTCTTAATAATCAAATAATATCCAATTTGAAAAAAACAAGAATTGCGTTTTTTATAAAATAAAATTGAGTGTAAAAGTAAGAAAATTCTAAATTGTAAAAAAATGTTTTATTAAAGAATAAATAAATACCGCAGCAATAGTGAAAAATAAGTTCTCTTTATTTATATTAATCTATTTATTAACAGAGTTTTGTAAAAGTACATAAAAAAAGTATTTCTTTTAGCATACTAAAAAAACACCTATTTTATAGTATAAGAGAATCAAATTTGATACAAAACGTGATTAAAATACGATGCTTTATTTTTTTTTCCAAATGCTACACACTTTTAACCAAATGCGACACACTTTTAACCAAATGCAACGCATTAAAAACCAAATGATGTCGATTTTTAAACAAATGCAACGCACTAAAAACAAAATGATGACGATTTTTAAACAAATGCAGCGCACTAAAAACCAAATGATGACGATTTTTAAACAAATGCAACGCACTAAAAACCAAATGATGACGATTTTTAAAAGTTTAAAATCAATTGCATCTTGTTTTTAGGGTGTTGCATCTCATTTTTTATATATTGAAACATTTTGCGGATTTATTTCCTGTTTTTAAAAATTTATTTCATGAAAAATATAAAATGTAAAATCAATTTCGCCAACATTAGCATTGTTTGCGAAACAGCTCTGCCAGCCTTAAAGTTGGCTTTCATTTGCTATTTTGAATAGAAAAACTCACTTGCAAGGGCAGAGTATTTTTTTGTTTTGGGAAAGTTTGGAAAAAACATATCAAAAAAGTATCTTTGTACTTGCCAAAAAAAGGTGTGTTTTTTGTACACAAAAATAATGGATATATTAATTTACAATACGTTAAAGAAATTTAAAGTAGGTATAAATAAAGAGCTAGCTACAACAGAAGTGGTAGTTATGGAAACGTTACCTGCAATTGAAAGCAACGAAATTAAGATATAATTACTAATTTTGTAGAAACAATATAACAAAAATGAGCAAAAGAAGACTATTAATAGATTTAGAAATTAATTCAAATAAAATTGTTGAACCAAGAGACAATTATTATATTGAATTAATACAGCACATTAAAGATATTGCTTCTTCGGAAAAAGCATTTCATCAGAAAATTGTAGATTTATATGCCTGTTCGATTGATTATGAAAGTAATTCTAAAACGGCTTTTACTTTTGGGATTTTGCAAAACAAATTTTTACTTGCGGCTACCGGAAGAACATCTTCGGATTTGATTTACGAGCGGGCTAATTTTCAAAAACCTAATATGGGTTTAACTTCATGGAAAAATTATCCGAATGGTAAAATAACAAAGAGCGATGTATTGATTTCAAAGAATTACCTAACAGAAAGCGAATTAAATATTCTAAACAAATTAGTTTCAATGATATTTGATTACGCTATTTTACAGGCACAACGTCAAATACCGATGAAAATGTCTGATTTAGAAAAAAAAATAAATGATTTATTAAATATTTCTGGCGAAAATCTAATAAGCGAAAAACAAACAACACGGTTAGCACAACAACACGCAAATACAGAATATGAAAAATATATAAACTCTGGTGCCAAAATAGACGTTAGCGAAAAAGGAAATGAGTATATTTATCTGCGTAATTTAAGTATTGAAAATTTGCGAACTTTTGGAAAACGTCAAACAATTTCATTTACTGATAAAAACGACAAACCCTATTTATGGAATATTA
>JFJP01006164.1_pt1 | contig 18149 bp, 14 predicted proteins | sample 431651 | NCBI WGS metagenome assembly JFJP01 (sample SAMN02602958, study PRJNA72255) | Microbial mat metagenome, whole genome shotgun sequencing project. | biome: fresh water; feature: sink hole; material: water; isolation source: purple microbial (photo- and chemosynthetic) mats found in...
TCGATGCCAAATAGCGCGCTGGATCCGGCCACGACCAGCACCTTGTGCTCGGTCACTTGGCTGGCTGCGGCGAGCTTGTGCTGCCAGGCATCAAATACCCAGCGTGAATCTGGCGTGGCCACTGACAGTTGTTGTGCCACACCCGCCAGCCAAAGACTGCTCAAAAGCATGATCGCCAACACCAGGCCAGACCAGAAGGATTTCATGCGGCTGCCTAAAAATTGAAATACAAAAATTCGGTAGGCGGGCGGGTGGCCATCCATTTCAGCGCCAGCCACAAGCAAACGCCGGTCAAACCGCCAAGCAGCCAGCCAGGACGTCCAGCACAAGGCGTGTTGGGTTGCGCGCTATAACGCAGCCATTGCACCGTGGAAGGCAGCACCAGCACCCCCAACAATCCGAGCGCCACCCACACCCAGCCATAACCATCGGCCGCGCTGACCAAGCCCTCCAGCAGTGCCAGCAGCGGTCGGCCACCCAACGGCTGCCACGGCATCCCACCGGGCGGCCAATGCAGCAAGCCCTGGTACATCCGCAGAGCCGTAGCCAGGTCGGCCGCCCGAAACAACACCCAGGCCCAAGCTGTCAGCATGAAAGTCAATGCCACCAGCGGCGCTGCCGGCACGCGCCGCCAGACTCCGGCCAGCCCGGGCCGAGCGGCCAGCAGCATTCGCCACAACTGGTTGAGTGACAGTAAAACCCCATGCAGTGCGCCCCACAGCAAAAAAGTCCAGCCGGCTCCGTGCCACAAGCCGGCCAGCAGCATCGTCACCCAGACATTGCGCCAGCGTGCCCAGACTCCGTGCTGGTTGCCGCCCAGCGGGATGTACAGGTAGTCGCGCAAAAAGCCTGATAGCGTGATGTGCCAACGGCGCCAAAAATCAATGATCGAGGCGGCCTTGTAGGGCGAGGCAAAGTTGACCGGCAACTTGAACCCGAACATCAGCGCCAGCCCGATGGCCATGTCCGAGTAGCCGGAAAAGTCAAAATACAACTGCAAGGTGAACGCCAGCGTGCCCAGCCAGGCGGCATCGGTGCCAGCTACGCTGTGCCGGGCCAGTTCAAATACCGGTGTGGCATAGCGCGCCAGGCTGTCGGCCAGCACGACTTTTTTGAACAAACCGATGGCAAAGAAGGTCAGTCCGGTGGCCAGCCCTGCCGTGGGGTGCAGCAACGGATTTTTGCCCGGCTGCGTCTGCGCAATCAGGGGCCGGTGATGCACGATGGGACCAGCAATCAGTTGCGGAAAAAAAGACACAAAAAACAGATAGTCCAGCAGGTTATGACGGTTGACCTGACCACGCCGACAATCCACCAGATAGGCAATTTTTTGAAAGGTGACAAACGAAATCGCCAGCGGCAACACCAGCGCCTCAAACGGGGCGGACTGGCCCAGTAGCGCAAACACGTTGGCCGCCACGAAATACGCATATTTGAAAGTACCCAGCAGCAACAGGTTGAACGTCACGCCAGCCAACAGCCAGCCGCGCGCCAGCGCTTCAGTACCGCCCGCTTTGGCCGCCAGTATGTTGCCGCCAACCCAGAAGTTGACCGCCACCGAGGTCAGCAGCAAGGCCAGATAGCGCACATCCCAGACGGCGTAAAAGACCAGCGAGGCCAGCACCAGCCAGCACAACGCCCAGCGCAAACCAGCCCAGGCGTGAATGCCCCACCACAGTCCCAGCGTGATGGGCAAAAAAACGCAAATAAAAGAAAACGAGTTAAAGAGCATGGTGAAAAAGAGCCAGCCGCATGTCCCGGACGTGGCTTGAACCGGTCATTTGGTGCACCCGGCTGATACCATTAAAAACAATAGCTGCCTGCGCATATAGGACGGGGGCTACAGGCCAATTCAGTACATATATTTCAGGATGGCGAGTGGCTGAAGGCTTAACGCCGCACTTTTTGCAACAGACCCTGTCCGAGCAGGGTGTCTGCCAGCACCGCCATGACATAGGCGTTGCCTTGCGCACTCAGGTGCCAGTCACCCGGTTTGATTCGCATGGCGGGCGTACTCTGGATCGTGAGGCTGATCAAATCGTCTTTCAAGCGAGATGCCTTGAGAAATCGCAGCCAGTCAGATCCGTCAAATTCAAAATAATGTGCACCGACCGCTGTTTTAACGCATTTGATTTCACGAAAAGCCGCATCAAGATCACTGCGGTAAGGGTGAAACATTTTGAATGTGGCACCGTGTTCAATACTCAGTTGGGCTATGTCCTGCAACAGAAGATGGGTTAACTCAATGGCGTAATGATCCCGGGGTGACTTATTTTTTAAGAATGGCGTGAAATGACTGCGCCCATTTTCAATATCTTCATCCGTCACCAAGGTATAAGAACGCAAACCCTTCAGATAAGATTCAATCAAGACCGGTTCCAGTACCTCAAGGGTCGGACATGGCTGCGCAGGTACAGCAGGATGAACGGGTGACGGCAGCGTGGCCTGCCAACGGTTGCTATAAAACTGCTCCAGGGTGAAATTAGGGTTGCCACCTGCGCGGCCCACGGCAAGACCGACGAGATTGCGCAATTTCCAGTCAAATTGAAAGTGCACAATTTGCTCCAGTTTGCCATCCAGGATGCCCCAGGTGGGTTTGAGCTTGCCTGCCGTCGGGGTGACGCTTCTGTCGATAAAGGTGTTTTCCCAATAATCATTGACGGGCGTGGGCCATGCCAATACCAAATCAGCCCGGTAATTTTCAAAATATTTTTTCAGCCACATGAACTGCTGATCTTGCCCCCAGCCCGCCGAAGCAATTGAAAACACTTTCACACGAGTGGCAGGTAACCGGGATTGCAAGGCTTTTTCAAGCAAAATTTCAGGTAATTGATCTGCTGGCTGGGTACCAGCTTCGACTTGGGAATCTCCCAATAAAACAACCACAAAATCATCTTTACCGTACTCAATTTTTTGGCCACGCAAGCCGAGTTGATTGGTTTGATGGTCGTCTTTGTTACTTTCGGAGCGATAAGGGCTTTGCGACCAGCGCCAGCCAATCTCGGGCGCAGCAGGAAAATTCAGACCATGCAAACCGGCTTCCGCCAAGCACAGCATGATCACAACGGTGGCAATCGCCAATAACAAATTTTTCAATTCAACTCACTAATCCAGTTCAAAAGAATGGCTGTAATCACGCCGCAGCGATGGGTTTTGTTGTTCTTTTTCCAGATAACAATTGCCAATGGCCAGCCGCTCAATGCCGGTGCCCATAAAACAATGAAACGCATCTTCAGGTGAATGAACAATCGGCTCGCCGCGCACATTGAAACTGGTGTTGACCAATACCGGGCAAGCGGTTAACCGTTTGAACTCGGTCAGCAGCGCGTGGTAGCGCGGGTTGGTGTCGGCATGCACCGTTTGCAAGCGTGCCGAATAATCAACATGGGTAACAGCAGGAATTTGCGAGCGTGGCACGGCCAGTTTTTCAATGCCAAACAAGGTTTTCTCGTGCCCGGGCAACGCCACCCGGCGCTTGTGGGCCACCTCGGCAACCATCAGCATGTAGGGGCTGTCGCCTTCAAATTCAAACCAGTCTGCCACGTCTTCGCGTAAAACAGACGGGGCAAAGGGGCGAAACGATTCACGGAATTTGACCTTGAGATTCAAGACAGACTGCATGGAGGCACTGCGCGGATCCCCCAGAATGGACCGTGCCCCCAAGGCACGCGGACCAAATTCCATCTTTCCCTGAAACCAGCCTACCGCCTTGCCCTCTGCCAAATCGGCAGCACAGCGCGCCAGCAAGGTAGCCTCATCCATGACTTCAAACACCGCCCCGCAGGCGGTCAGCCGAGTTTCAATGTCAGCTTGTTCAAATTGCGGCCCCAAATAGGCACCACGCATATGATCACGCGCCTGCAATGGCGGGCGCGGCAGATCCAGATGACCATGGTAGGCCGCCAGTGCGGCACCTAGCGCACCGCCGGCATCCCCGGCGGCGGGCTGCACCCAAATCGCCTCAAAATGGCCAGCCCGCAAGAGCTTGCCGTTGGCCACGCAATTCAGTGCGACACCGCCGGCCAGGCAAAGGTTTTTCAGGCCGGTTTCCGCCGCGACTGCCGCCGCCAGTTTGAGTAGCACCTGTTCGGTCACCACCTGCAATGAGGCGGCCAGATTCATGTGACTCTGTTGCAGCGGCTGCTCGGCTTGCCGGGGGGGCATGCCAAATAACGTTGAAAACTGTGCATTGGTCATGGACAAACCCGCACAATAATCAAAATATGCCATGTTCAGCCGGAATGAGCCATCGGGCTTGATATCAATCAGGTTATCCAGAATACGCTGCACATAAACGGGATCGCCGTAGGGTGCCAATCCCATGACTTTATATTCACCCGAATTAACCTTAAACCCCAGGTGGTAAGTGAAGGCCGAATAAAGCAGGCCCAAAGAATGGGGGAAATGAATTTCTTTGGCTATGTCGAGTTGATGTCCGTTACCAATGGCCAGTGAACTGGTGGCCCACTCACCAACCCCATCAAGCGTCAGCACCGCAGCCGAATCAAATGGGGATGGATAAAAGGCGCTGGCCGCGTGGCTCACATGGTGTTCACTAAAGAGAAGTTTCTCTGCCCAGCCAACATCCGCCGATATTTTGGCCAATTCTTTGGCCAGCAGATCTTTCAGAAATAATTTCTCTCGCAGCCAGACCGGCAAGGCCAGCCGAAATGACGAAAAACCACGCGGCGCAAAAGACAAATAGGTTTCAAGTAATCGCTCAAACTTGAGAAAAGGCTTGTCATAAAACGCAACATAATCTATTTGGCTAGCGCGCACACCGGCTTCTGCCAAACAAAAAAGCAAGGCTTGCAGCGGAAATTTTGGATCATGTTTTTGGCGTGAAAAACGCTCCTCCTGCGCGGCAGCCACAATCACACCATCGCGCACCAAGGCACAGGCGCTATCATGATAATAGGCAGAAATTCCCAGGATAATCATCGGGCTTAGAATAAAGTATAAATAAATGGCGCAATAGCCGACCCTTGAGCCATCACGATTAACCCGCCAAGCAACGCCATGATAATTAAAATCGGGGCCAGCCAGAATTTCTTTCGAGCGCGTAAAAACTGAAATAGTTCTTTGATGAACGACAAAATAGTTTCTGCCTAAAATAGGTTAATCCAGCCAAGGGCTGATTAACGTGCTGGATTAAAAAGAATTTTTCATGCTCTGCGGCTCCTGCCCTGCCCGATCGCGCTTTATCCAGTAACTGGGTGCATCCGGTTCAAAGCCGAGTGGCATCAGTTTTTTTCCGAATAATTTCATGAGCAGGCCCATCGGGGTGATCACCCCAAAAAACACAATGCCCATCGCCACAGGGCTGACGATGACCGACATCAGCAAGCCCAGCCGCATCCACGCCTGGTTGAGCCGTGCAAGACTGCCGGGCCATAGCACCGCCAGCGTTAAAAAAGCTCCGGCCAGTACCAGCGCCCAGCTGCGCAGTGGCTGGCCAGAAAATAAGGGCATCACACCGACAAAGACAAAAAAAACGGCCATCACAAAGCCAAACATGCGGTTCGAAGAGCCTTCTAACGGATGGCTGTCGGGATTTTTTTGAGTCACATGGAGTCCTATCTTTTATCCTGGCACGCATGCCACGGCGCAAAAAGGTGCGATTTTACGCTGTGCTGCCGGATCCAAAATTTAGCCCATGTTACCCACAAAGGTAGCCAGCACAGATTCACCCGCAGGGACGGAAAGTTGATCAAGGTTCAGCCTCAATGTGGAGTCACTGCGCATAGTCTGATCTAAAAAAACTGGGCGGATGAGTCTGAACGGTTATACTATTTTTTGGTGTTTAATTACAAAATAGACATGAAAACCAAAATGATAATTATATGCCCCTAGAGTACAAATTCTCAAATTTCCAAATGCAGAGTGAATGTGATTTGAGTATTAAAAATTACTATCTTATCGCATTCGGCTTATCGTTTATCTACACGCTACTCCTGTTTCCGATGGATTTTATTATTGGAAATAGCGGCTTCTGGTTCAATACAACAACCGATCCGACGCAGCACGTCACAGGTATGTGGGCATTCGTCCACGATCAATGGCATTTTCCGCTGCTCTATACCAAACTGCTCAATTACCCGGAGGGTGTGTCTGCTGCATTCACTGACAGTATTCCGATCGCAGCCATTCCATTTAAATTAATTTCCAGTTGGCTGCCACCAGGAAGTCATTATTTCGGGATTTGGGTTTTATCATGTTATATTATGCAAGGTTTGGCCGGAGCCTACTGCGCAACCATTCTAAATGGGTACAAGTTGAACGGTGCAGTTATTGGTGCACTTTTTGCTGTGATGATGCCATCGTTGATGATCCGCATTCCCCATGCTGCCCTTCTGGCTCAATTCGTGCTATTGTTTGAGCTAGGGTGATATTTAAAATTATACTTAGGCCAAATTAACGCTGTGACCTTTTTCAAACGCAGTCTTGTATTATTTCTACTTACCTCATTCATTCATCCTTATCTGATAGCAATGCTGTATCCAATATTTTCAGTATCTTTGTTGACTCAATAAGTCAATAAAAATTTACTTGGAAAAAGCATGATTATTTATCTGCTGTTGCCGTTGGGCTTGCTGGCATTGTCCTTTTATTGCATCGGTTATATATCATTTGAAAAGGGTTTACCGCCAGTTGAGGGTGGATTCGAGGCATCCTCGATGAACCTGATTTCGCCGTTGCTCGGAACCCATCTGGCACCCAGTGTTTTTATTCCATCATTTGGTTTGAAACTGGATGCGACGGGTCTTCAAATCGACGGTCATAACTATCTCGGCATTGCACTAATTCTGGGTCTTGGATTTATCATAACAACAAAAATAAAACTTGTCATTGGATTTTTTCAGGCTCACTGGCTGATGACTATTCTTATGGTGGGTTTTACTGTGTATTCCATGTCGAACACAGTATATGTTTTTGATAAGGTGATTTTGCATTACACTCTACCAAAATTTGTTGTACCGGTTACGCAAATTTTTCGCGGATCAGGACGTTTCTTTTGGCCGGTAGGGTACGCATTGTTGTTGATTTTTATGGTGTTTTTTCTGAATCATCAGAAAAAAATGCGATCGATTGTCTTACTGATCTTGTTGACCTTGCAGTATGTTGATACCGTGCATCATCGAGAATATCTAAAAGAAGCCGCTGGAAGAACATCGTATTTCGCTTATCCACCGGCTGACTGGGACATTTTGATAAAAAAGGCTGATACCGTTTATTTTTTACCTGCTTATGGTTGCGGCGGGGATGGACTTACGGCACTATTCATACAGTATTTTACGGCGCGAAATGGTATTCCATTTAATACAGGGTTCATTGCCAGAATTAACAGCAATTGTGCTGCAAAAGAAATGACAGCAATTCACCACCAACAAGATAGAAGTTTGTTTATTTTCTCGAAAAATAAATTTTCTCCAGACTATGTTCAAAACATCATGGGTGAAAATTTTCCGGATTGGTGCAGAGAACATGCGATTGGTACCGTGTGCCAGATCGGCGGCAATGCCAAAAGCTGGAGCAAGGTTGATCAGCAGGCCTTCCAAATGCCATAGCATTTACCTGCGAAGGATAGCCGTCTGTGTGGCATTGGCCATGATGAAAATAGCACACTACGCCCGTGTGACGGGGCTACAGGTCAAGTTGCATCATCAAAATGTCGGTAAACCAACTGGCAAGACGTAGTAGCCGTCAAGCTGCACCACCTGCGAGGCCAGCGCGGGCGGCAGATGCGCAAAACCCTCGCGCTGCGGCATCACATACAGGGTGCGGGGGTTGTAGCGGCCCTGAGCCAAGTCGTCCGCCATGCCAGCCTCGAACGCCTCAGTCCGGGCGGGATCGACCCGGGCTGTGTAGGCGGCATTGGTTGCCAGGCGGTGAGCCGCAGCAAGATCGGCAAAGGGGATGTAGATGCTTTCCATCGCGGGGTGCGGCGGCAGAATGTAAAGCGTATCGGCCTGACTGGCCCACTGCGCCCACTGCGGCGACTGTAGTGGCGTGGTCCACCGTGTACGCTCAGCCACGATCTGGCGCAATTCAAGACGCTTGCCATGCAGGTCGCCAAATTGCAGGGCCAGTGCGACACACAGCACGGCCAGTGCCGGTTTGGCTGGCAAATTGCGCCCGATCACTACCACCACAGCCAGCGTCAGCAAATAAAAGGCCGGCCAGCCAAACCGCCCGCTGGCCCTGAATATGGCCAGCACGTCGTACACCAGTTTTGGGATGGGCAGCAAAAAGAGCTGGTATTGCAGCACGGTGACACGGTAAGACAGCGCCAGCAGCCAAAAACCAAAGGCAACAGCGGCCAGCAGCCATAGACCGGGGGCCAGTAACGGCTGGGGCGGGTGAGCGGCCTGCCCGGGCTGTAGCTTGAGTGCCAGGCCCATGAGGCCGAGCGTAATAACACCGGCACCCAGATAGACATTGCCCTCGGCCTGCTCCCGCACGAACGGAACAATATCCTTGAAAAAGTTAGATCCGTCAAACATCGGGAACAACAGCGAAGCCATATTCATCGAGTAAAACCCATAGCCCCGACCGGTCAGTCCGCCGCCACTGCCGATGTGACCGGCGCTCACCATGACCCCAGCCAGTGCGAAAAAAATGAGCGCGTTTTGCCAGACCAGGTCTTTCAGCCGGGCGCTGTGGGCCAGCCAGAGTGCCTGCCCATTGGCGGCCAGCAGAAAGCCCAGGCACATGGCCAGCAAATACGGGTGTACCAGTGCCACCACCAGCAGCAGCACCAGCCAGCGCTGCCATTGCCAGCCACCTAGGCAGAGGTCGATGGCGGCCAGCAGCAACCATTGCGCCATGAGGGCTTCATGACCATAGCCACGGGTGTGCAGCGGCACACTCAGCAAAAAGAAACCGGCCATAACCACCCGCATGACCGGGCTGGCGATGAAGTGACAGGTCAGGCGCAAGGCGTAATAGCCGGTGAGGAGATAGCAGCTCAGCATCCAGAGGCCAAAGTACTGAAATTGGATTGGCAACCAAGCAGAAAATGGCTTGAGCAACAGCGCCAGCAAGGGAATAGAGTCGGTAAACACGATGCTGGTGACATCCGGCAGCCCGATGCGACTGATGCGCCCCAGCGGCCATTGCCATGGCTCGTTGCGAAAAAACTGCCAGCCAAGGTAGTGCTGCGCCGGGTCGTCGTGCATCATCCAGGCGTAGTGCGTCGGGTTCAGGGTGCCGGCCCCAAAGATAAAAAGGTACAACAGCAGGCCAGCCAGGCCGACGGTGAGGATTTCAGGCCAGCGCAGCTCAGGGGATTGGGTGCTCATTCTTCAGATGCTGCGGCTGAGCAAGGCGATACCCGCCACAATGAAAACCATGCCCAGCAGCTTGTCAAGGGTCACCGGCTCATGAAATATCAGCGCCGAAAAAATGGTGATAAGCAAAAAGATGGCCCCGGCCATCAGCGGCGAAATCAGGCCCAGCGGGTAGTCGGCATAGACCCTCACAGTGAGAATGAAGCTCGCGCCGTAGAGCACCAGACCGGCCAGGATAGCCGGGGAAAACCAGGTTTGCCAGCGCGCCAACTCGGTACTGGCCCCCAGCTTGAGCGCCACCTGGGCTGTCGCGTTGCAACCGATGGCGGCAATGATCCAGAAGATGGGTTTCATGCGGACTCACGCCCGACCGGTATGCCCGGATGCAGGATGTAGCCGGGGCGCTGCTTGAGCTCGTCGTGAATGCGCGCCAGGTAGTGACCGATGATGCCCAGGCTCAGCATCAGCATGCCACTGAAAAAAATGAGCAACAAAATAACGGTGGTAAAGCCATCGAGCGCTTTACGGCAATACCGCCGAACAGCAGCCCGACCAGTAGGCTCAGCAGGCCAAGCCACGAGACAAAATGCAGTGGCAGGGAGGAAAAAGCGGTGATGTTGTGTAGCGCGTAGTGCGCCAGCTTGAACACCCCCAGCCACTTTGGCCACCGGCACGCTCGGGAACTTCAAAGGGAATGCAGGCGCTGGGATAGTGCATCCATTGCACCAAACCGCGAAAAAAACGCTGTTTTTCCTTGATCTGGCGAAATTGCAGCACCACCTGGCGGTCAAGCAGCTTGAAGTCAGACTGTCCGTGCAGGTCAAGGCCGGCCAGTCTGTGAAATGTGCGGTAGAAGGCGGCGGCAAAAAGCTTGCTGGCATAGCGCTCTTTGCCACGGTAGGTTTTGCGGGCCTCGACCACCCAGGCACCGCCCTGCCAGAGCGCCACCATGTCGGCAATCAGGTGCGGTGGATGCTGCAAATCGCTGTCCATAATGACCACGGCATCGCCCTCGGCGTGTGCCAGGCCGGCCTCGATGGCAGCCTCCTTGCCGAAGTTGCGGGTGAAACGCAGGTAACTGGCATCGCTGTGGCTAGCACAAAACAGCGCCAAGGTGGCAGCCGTGTCATCGGTCGATCCGTCATCAACGAGCAACAGGCGGATTTGGTAGTCTGCGCCGGATGGCTGGGCCGCGCTGAGAATCTGTAGCAGGTGGGCTTCAATCACCCGGGCCTCATTGAAGACCGGGATAACCAGTGTGATAGTGGGAGGGTGAGACGATCGCATGGCGTGTGGCTGGCAGAGGTTGCAAAAGGGGCGGCGACGGCGAGTGTATCTGCCGCACTCAAGTGTCACTACGGCGACTTGGTGTTATATGCAAATTATGGATTTAGCCCTTATTCTTATTGGGCTAATTGCTATTGTTTTTATATTTTTTAAAATCCATTCCGATTGTCGGACAGCGTCGCTCCTGGCTGATGGCCGTTTGTGCGGGCAGGCGGTTTCAGGGCTGCACGCTTGCGCCGTTAAACTTCAGCGCTTTACCAGCAAGTTTCGGGCTATGGCTTTACCAATTGAGAGTGAACGGTTGTTGATCACCGGCGACCAGGGTTTTGTGGGCCGCCATGCGCTGGCCCGCTGGCCGACCGCCATCGGACTGAGCACACGGGTGTCGGGGATTGACATTTGCGACAAGTCCGCCTTGCAAACCGCACTCGACGGCTTGATGCCCGATACCGTGCTGCACATGGCCGCGCGGAGTTTTGTGCCGGACTCCTTCAAAGCCCCTGAAAAAACCTTTAAGGTGAATTTTCTGGGCACACTGCGGCTGCTCGAAGCATTGGCCGAGCGCGGCTTCAAGGGACGGTTTTTGCTGGTCAGCTCGGGCGATGCCTATGGTCAGGTGCCGCTGGCGCAGCTGCCCATTGAGGAGTCGCTGGCGTTGCACCCGCGCAACCCGTATGCTGTCAGCAAAGCTGCAGCTGAGGCACTGTGCTTCCAGTGGAGCCAGACCGGACCATTTGAGGTGATGATGGCGCGGCCGTTTAACCATATTGGTGCGGGTCAGGCCCCGAGTTTTGCCATTTCGGACTTTGCGCGGCAGATTGCGGAGATTGCCGCCAGTAGGCGTGCACCGGTGTTGCGGGTGGGCAATATCGATGTGACGCGCGACTTTACTGATGTGGCCGATGTGCTGCATGCCTATGGCCTGATTTTGGACAGCGGCCACAACGGCGAGGTTTATAACGTGTGCTCTGGCATTGAGCGCTCAATGCGCTCTTTGCTGGCGCGTTTGCTGACGCTGGCAGGTGTTGATGCAGAAATTGTGACCGATGCTACCCGGCTGCGGCCGGCTGATCAGCCTCGGGTGTGGGGCAGCCACGCCAAGTTGTCGGCACATACCGGCTGGCAGCCGCAGGTGCCACTGGATGTGACTTTATTGAATCTTTATCGTTTTTGGGAGAATGAAATTGGCAAGTGAATCTAAACGCGCGTTGGTGACCGGCATTACCGGGCAAGATGGCGCTTATCTGGCGCAGTGGTTGTTGCGCCAGGGGTACGCGGTTTTCGGTCTGCACGCGCGCCGCGCCAGCGATACGCTGTGGCGGCTGCGCGAACTGGGCGTGTTGGATGATGTGCAGTTGCTCGAAGGCGATTTGAATGATTTATCGGCGCTGATTCGCTGCATGGAAAAATCTCGGGCCAGCGAGGTTTATAACTTGGCAGCGCAGAGTTTTGTCGGCACATCGTGGGAGCAGCCGGTGCTGACGGCCAATGTGACGGGCGTGGGGGCCCTCAATGTGCTGGAGTCGGTGCGCATTGTGAACCCGAAGGCACGGTTTTATCAGGCATCGACCAGCGAGATGTTTGGCCAGATTCAGGAAACGGTGCAAAGCGAAACCACACCGTTTTACCCGCGCAGCCCGTATGGCGTGGCCAAGTTGTACGCGCACTGGATGACAGTGAATTACCGCGAGAGTTTTGGCATGCACGCCTCAAGCGGCATTTTGTTTAACCATGAGTCGCCGTTGCGTGGCATTGAGTTTGTGACGCGCAAGGTGACGGATGCGGTGGCGCGCATCAAGCAGGGCAAACAAACCGAATTGCGATTAGGCAATATTGATGCGCGGCGCGATTGGGGTTTTGCCGGTGACTATGTGCAGGCGATGTGGCTGATGCTACAGCAGGAGCAGCCCGATGATTACGTGGTGGCCACCGGAACCACCACCACCGTGCGCGAAATGTGCCGCATTGCGTTCGCGCATGTAGGGTTGGACCATGAAGATCATGTGGTGATTGACCCGAAGTTTTACCGTCCAGCCGAGGTGGAGGTGTTGCTGGGCAACCCGGCCAAGGCCAAGGCGCGGCTTGGCTGGACAGCAACTACCGATTTGCAGACGTTGATCACCATGATGGTGGATGCGGACATGGCCCGGGTTAACAAGGAATAGGCAATGGCCGCAGCGCTGGACACCCCTGACGACCTCCAACGCCCAGTAGCGCAAGTTCATCTGGACAAAATTCCGTTGTTGGCTGGTGTCAGCGCAGAGATGCTGACGCAGGTGCAGGCTGTGATGCAAGTGCGCAAAATTCCAAGTGGTACCCATGTGCTGCACAAGGGCAGTCCGGGCGATCACTTGCTGTTTGTGCTGTCAGGTCGGTTGCAAGCGGTTGACATGACCGAAGATGGCCGTGAAATTGGCTTGAATTTGCTCGACCCGGGTGACTATTTTGGTGAACTGGCCATCATTGATGGCCTGCCACGCTCGGCATCGGTGGTGGCGCTGGAAAATTCCTTGATCGCGTTTTTGCCGCGTGCGCAAGCCCTGGCACTGATTTACAACACGCCTACGGTGGTGGAGCGACTGCTCAAGCGCATGGCGGCGAGTATTCGTCGGTCGGCAGATTACCGAACCATTCTGGGGATTCCCAATGCCTTTCAACGGGTATTTGCCTTGTTGAATCAGTTTGCCCAGGTGGCTCCGGGGGGACTGGTGGTGATTGATAAATTGCCAACACAGCAAGAGATGGCGATCATGGTGAACACCAGCCGCGAAACGGTGTCCAGGGCAATTCAGTTGTTGTCCAGCAAGGGTGTCGTTGAAAAAGACCTGCGCCGTTTGATTGTGCGCAGGCCCAACGAGTTACGCCGGGTTGCCAACAGCGAAACCGCAACCGTTGAGGCACCCGGCGCAGCGCGCGCGACCGAATGAAGCAGCCAGTACCCATCATTTGGGTGATTCGTCTGGGTCTGGCGCTGGTAGCCTGTGCGCTGGTGTTGTGGGTTCAGTGGCAACGGCCCCATGCGGTGGTGCGGCTCGATGAAGGTTTGCGGGATGCGTTTTTACGCATGTCGGCAAGCAGTCAAGCTGAAGACCGCCTGCTGGTGATTGACATCAATGAGGATGGGTTGCGCGAACTTGGCCCCTGGCCGTGGCCACGTGAGCGGGTGGCCGACTTGGTTGAGTTGCTGTTGGGACCTTATGCGGCACGGGTGGTAGGCCTGGATATTGTGTTTGCCGAGCCCGCCGATGCTGCGGGTGATGCGCGACTGGCAGCACTGGCACAACATGCGCCACTGACACTGGCGCAGGTGCTGGACTTTACGCCACGCGATTTGCCTATTTTTCAGGGGGCGCTGGTCGGTGGCGTGCAGATGAAGGCGCAGGCCGCAGCAGCACCCGCCTATGGCCATATTGCCAACCACTCTGGTTTTTCTGAAGCACGCTGTGTGGGCAACATCGGCTATCAGCCTGATGCCGACGGCGTGTTGCGGCACACGCCGGTGCGCGCGAGATGGCAGTCGCTCGACTATGCCAACTTTGCGACTGCCTTGCTCAATTGCGAGCATCAACAAGGGGGAATGGCATTGCCCACCATCAGGTTTGAAAGCCTGGCCGCAACAGACGGCCTGTGGCGGGTGCCCTATACCCGAGCCATGTCAGCGTACACAGTGGTGCCGGTTGCTGATATTTTGCAAGAACGTGCCCCGCGTGCATTGGTGGCTGGGCGCTATGTGCTGGTGGGCTCGTCATCGCTGGGCCTGGGCGACCGGGTTAGCACGCCGTTGGCACCACTTTCAAGTGGTGTCATGGTGCATGCGGCCAGTGTGTCGGGCTTGCTTGATCTGGCGCAGGGACACGTCGGAGCCGCCTGGCAGGGTCATGCCGGGGTGGCGGCCTGGTGTCTGGCAAGCATGGCGTTAGCCATGTTTTTCTTGGCTAGGCTGTCGGCATGGGGCAGTGTCCTGCTGTTGATGGGACTGGTGATTTGCTGGTTTTGCGTGGCGTTTGCTGGTGTGGCATGGCAGGCAGAGTGGTCAGTGACGGCACCGCTATGGGGCTATTTTTTTCTGTTGCTGGTGGCAGTACCGCATGAATGGTGGCAAACCCAGCGTCGGTCGCGGCGGCTGCTCAACACTTTTTCGCACTATGTGGCGCAACCAGTGCTCGATGAGATTGTGCGGCTGGGTCTTAACCACAGTCTGGTGCCGTCGCTGCGCGATGTGACGGTATTGATTGCCGACATAGAGGATTACACGCGCACCACACAATCGCTGACCCTAGAGAAGGCAGCTGCATTGACACAGGATTTTCTGGGCTGCATGACGCGTCCGGTGCTGGCACGCGGCGGCACGCTTGATAAATACACGGGTGACGGTCTGGTGGCGTTTTGGGGTGCGCCACTGCCCTGCCCTGACCAGCCTGACACGGCAGTGGGTGCGGCATTGGATATATTGGCCGAAGTGGATGCCTTGAATGCGCAGCGCCAGAGCGAGGGACTGACACCGGTGCGGGTGCGCATTGGCATCGAAGGGGGACGGGCCATGGTGGGCGACCTCGGCACAGCCTTTCGCAGTACCTATACCGCCGTGGGAGACTGCATCAATTTTGCATCGCGTCTGGAGTCTGCTGCGCGTGACCTCCCCACCCGACTGGTGATTGGAGCGCACACCAACAGCCAATTGAAACAACACCAGACCGTGTCGCTGGGGCAAATCAGTCTGCGCGGAACGCAGACCATGATGGAGGCGTTCACCGTGCCCTCGTGATTTAAGGCTTTTTGACCTGTAGCCTTCGTCCCTATTGCGCAGAAAGATACAAAATATATAGCATTGTGCTGTCGCTGTCTAACAGCGATAGGGGCTACAGGCCGATTTAGCTTAAATTCAGATCACCGCCGGATAGCCTCAGCGGTGCGAATTTCACAGGTTACCGGCATGTGGCAGATGCCGATGGTGTGGATGCCTGGCGACGGCATGACCTGAAACACTAGGGCGCGCTCCCACCAGTCATAGTTGCCGGCCAGGTGTTCGATGCCAGCATGAACGGCAAGCGTGACGCTGTAATGCCCCGACCCAAGCGCCAGACACGGAAAATCAAAAAACACGTCCCGGCTGTCACCCTTATCCACTGGGCCAAGATGCTGCTGCATGTGGTGGGTGTTGGTGCCAAACACATCGTTGCCCAGGCGGTCTTTGATCAGCAGGCCCACGGTAAAGTCGGCCAGGTGCTGGCGGACTTGCAGACTGAGCGCAATGCGGATGGCAGCCCCAGCGACGATGGCGCGGATGCTTTTGCCCGCACACCACAAATCCACCTCAGCCATATGCACCGCCCCGTTGCCCGAGCGAGTGCCGCTGCCATCGGGCGCACCTTCGCGGATGGCGCTGTCGATGTCTGCCGGGGCAATCAAGGCGTTGTAATAGTCCAGCACATCGGCCGGGTTGCCGTCCATCACAAAACTGCCGTGGTCAATCAGCACGGCACGATCACACAGGGTTTTAACGGCACCGGGGTCGTGCGAGACAAACAGCAGCGTGGTGCCCTGGTTGCGGTAGCTGCGGATGCGCTCAAAGCATTTGTGCTGAAAATAGGCATCACCCACCGCCAACGCCTCATCAACAATCAGGATGTCGGGGTTGACAGCCGTGGCAATGCTGAAGGCCAGACGCACCTGCATGCCGCTGGAGTAAATGCGCACAGGCCGGTCAAAGTAGTCGCCAATTTCTGCAAAGTCAATCACCGAGGGAATCAGGCGGTCGATCTGTGCGTGGCTCCAGCCCTGCAGCGAGCCTTGCATATAAACATTTTGGCGGCCGGTAAATTCGGGGTGAAAACCCAGACCGAGTTCCAGCAGCGAGGCCACGCTGCCTTGCAGGCAGACGCTGCCTTCGGTGGGACTGCTGACCCCGGTGATGAGCTTGAGCAGGGTACTTTTGCCCGCGCCATTGCGCCCGATCAGGCCAACCGATTCGCCTGGGCGCACCCGCAGATGGATGCCACGCAAAATCCACTTAAGCTGATGCTGCTGGCCTGCCCCAAGCCATTCAAGCAGGCGCGCACCGGGGTGCGGGTAATGGCGGTAGGCTTTGCCTAGCCCGCTGATGGTGACGGTTCCCATGTGGATGATGTTCCGGTTAGTGAAGAAGAATGGCTTCGAGCCGGGGGGCCAGTACCGCATACTGGTGTGCGTCTTTCCAGCGTTGTGCGGGCTGAAATTTAGCATCGAGATGGCCCAAAATTGCTTCGATACCCTCGGCAATCGCCTGCGGACTGATGCCCGGCAGCACAAAGACAACCTCTTTGATGTCATCAAAAATGGGCAGTGGTGTCACGGCCACCGGCACTCCGCTAGCAATGCCATAGCGCACCGCCGCACTGGCGGATTCGCCGGTGGACTGATAAGGGTAAACAATCAGATCGGCCTGCGAGAGATGCGCCAGGGATTCGTGATCTGGCAAAAAATCAGTGCTGAGCCGAACATATGGTGTCAGCGCCAGGGCTTCGATGCGCTGTCGGGCGGTGTCGATGAGCGCCTCAGACAGGGCCAGCGGGTAACGGGCATTGACCAGGTGGGCTTGGATGTCATGCCCCTTGCCGCGCAGGATAGCAACGGCTTCAATCAATTCCATCAAGCCCTTGTTGGGCAGAAAAAACCCGTAAGAAGCAAGCCGGATGGCCGACGTTGCACGCGTCAGCTGGGGGTGTGGCGCGGATGCCAGAATGCCCAGAGGAAACAGCACGACGTTGTTGATCAGGTTGATATCTTTGAGTCGATTGAGGTCATTGACCGAATGGACAAAAATCCGGTGGCAGGTTTGCAAGGCACAAGCCAGGAAGGCGAGTTTTTTGTCATCCCGATCCTGGTCAACGGTGGCGTGCAGCGTGATACAGAGCCGAATGCCCCGGGCAGGCAAGCGCTTGATCCAGTCTGATAAGGCGGCAAAGTTGAAAAAGTTGTAGTTGAACTGCAGCATCAGGTGGGTGATGGCACGAGCGGCAATGACGGCATCGAGGGCTTCAAAATTGTCTTCACCCTGGTCGCGCCAGCAACGCACGGTGCGGCCTGAGTCTGCTTTGACGGTGTTTGTAGCGCAAGCAGCCAGCAGCGTCAGCGGGGTTTGGATGTGCTGAACCAAGTGTTCTGAATAAATGGCAATGCCGCACGCGGTGTTCCAGGTGCTGATCCAGCCGATATGGGCCGGTTTGGCGGCTGGCTGGGTGGGTGCCGCCAGCAGCGGCGTGATGGTTTTCAGAAAGGCGGTTGATGTGTAGCGGCTTTGCACCAGCCGCAGTGCCGCCTGGGTTTTTATGTTGATGCTTTCGGGAGAGGCTGTCTTTACTGCCATAAGTTGCGCCAGCAAGTCGGCTGACCGGGGCTTGGCCCACACCGAATCAAAAAGTGCCATGTGGGTCTGGGCGGGTTCAAAATCATAATCAACCAGCCAGGCGGTGTCAGCCGTGCAAAAGTCGCATTGGCCACCGTAGGCGGTGGTGATCACCGGCAATTGCAGCAACATCGCTTCGGCCAAAGGCAGGCCAAACCCTTCGCCACAACCGGGGGCCACCAGCACAT
>JFJP01028383.1_pt1 | contig 18145 bp, 27 predicted proteins | sample 431651 | NCBI WGS metagenome assembly JFJP01 (sample SAMN02602958, study PRJNA72255) | Microbial mat metagenome, whole genome shotgun sequencing project. | biome: fresh water; feature: sink hole; material: water; isolation source: purple microbial (photo- and chemosynthetic) mats found in...
CAAAAAAATTCAAAGCAAAATATTTATCAAATTTAAAAATCTGAAAGAAAAAAAAAATCAATTTTTCCTTGTTTTTTCTGAGTTATTTTTCGCGAAAAAATTAAAAAACACAACAAATTTCAATTTTAAATTCAAATAAGAACACGAGTTTTCTGCAAAATGCAAATTGAAAAACCTTCTTCATTTCACGATAAAAACATCTATCATGAGCTCTTCCAACAGAATTTTCGCAATAAAAGTTCTCATATAGAACTTATTTTGATACATGTAGGTCTTATTCATAATACCATGGGCTTGGCCTTTATGGAATTAATTAAAGGTAAAGAAAAATTGAGATTTTAATGAGAAAAAAGTCTATTTTTAAAGCATATGGCTCGAATTTTCAAAATATTGAAGAAAAATCTGAGAAAATAGTGAATAATTACGATATTTTTTTGGCAAAAGATGAAGAAAAAAGAGAAGAAATAGGAAATAATGACGATATTTCATTGGATAATAGTGAAATTTTACCGATGAATGATGAAATAAATGATAAAACTCAATTTTCTTTGATTTTACCATCAAAAACTGATGAAAATGCTGAGATTTCAAAGAAAAACTCACAGATTCAATGTTCTCCTTGTTTATTGAAGAAAAATTCGAATATTTCGGTGATTATCGAGAAATGTGAAGAGGGTTTTTCCAGTATAAAATCACAGAAAATTGCAGAATTCGAAGAATACAAAAGTTCGTTTCTAGGCATGCGAAAACTTACTGAAAGAATTCAAAAAAACAACAGAAAAACAACAGTAGAAAATATTGTTAAACTTCTGAAGTCTTCAAAGAAAAAAGGAGAAAAACATGATAAATTAGAAAAAATCAAGAAATTCGATAGAGAAAATGAAAATAGCGATAAATTCAAGAAAATCGACGATATATTCGATAAAGAAAGAGAAATTAGTGATAAATTGGAAAAACTCGATAAATTGGAAAAAGACGAAAAAAAACAAGAAAATGTCACTAATTTTGAAAAAAGTGATAAAAAACAAGAAAATATTGTTAAATTTGAAAAAGGAGATAAAAAACTAGAAAATGTCATTAAATTTGAAAAAGGCGATAAAAAAATAGAAAATATCGAAAAACACGATAAACTCCACGATACATTAGAAAAGCCCACTAAATCCGAGAAAATAGATAAATCCTTAAAAATTGATAAACTTTTTGATAAAGAACGAGAAAATCACGAGAAATCCTTTATAAGTAGCAATGAAAACAGCATGAACCCTTTGCCTTACACAAAGAACTTCAAAAAAAAGAAATCTGACGATATTCCTTGCGATTTTCCTTTAAAAAAGATCAAAGGTTGCGAAAACTCTAGTTTCTTGCCTAATAACTCACAAAAGAGTAAGTTCAAAAGCAAAAGGAAATTTGTGATAAATACAAAGGAAAAAGATGGTTTACAGTTCAGTCAAAGCCTACGTGAAACTGACCCTGTTTCTTTGTTTATATCTTCAAATAATTCGAAAAAAGACAAAGAAAATAGAAAAAATGATTCCAATGTCGCCAAATTCAATGATTCCGAAGAAAATATCGATCCTTTTCGACAAAATTACAGAAAGAAAGAGGAAAGAGCGAAATTAACTGGATTTGCTTGTGATCAATGCGAAAAAGTACAATATTTAATGCATTTTCATTGTAAATTTAATTAATTTTTATTAAATTTTAATTGAATTTTAATGTTTTTTATTTGGTATTTATTGCTAATTTTATTTTGAATTTTTTTTTTTTATTGAATATTTCTTATTTTTCGTTTAGTTCTATAAAGCATTGGGAAGAGGTGAAAGTCTTAATGCTTCGAGTTTATGCAAATGCACTTCACGACATAAGGATTTATACGGCTTCGCCAACACTCCAGAAGTAAGATTCTCAGATTTTTTATTTGAATAATTCTCTTTTATGATAAAGGCGTTCTATGAGGAGGAGATCATTAAATTCGACAAACCCCATTTGAAAAAAACTTGAACTTTCTCTTATATTTATCAATGTTTTTTGATTTTTTTTCTGTTTAAAATCTCAATTTCTTTTTTATCGATATTTTTCTTGTTTTTTTCATCGAATATTTTTTTTTTATATTAATTGAAAAATTTATTTGATTTCTTTGAAATTTGTTTATTAATAAATTTTCTCTTTTTAACTCTTTATATATTAGTTGTTTTTACTCTACATATTCTTCTTCTTCTTCTTCTTCCTCCTCATGATTCTCATCTTCTTCTATCTCCATAACATAAGCTTTCCTCGATAAATTTCTTTTGGGTCTCTCCCTCAAACTACTGCTACCCTCAATGTTTTTTCTATTAGTTTTCTCAAGAACCACACTATCGTCATGTTCTATCTCCATTTCATTGTCTTCTTCTTCATCCATATCGTCTTCATCATCAATAAATTCATCATTTTTATGTGTAATTCTGTTTTTTTTCTTTAAGTTTTTAGGCTGAGAATTCCTTTGAAGATTGCTACTAAGGAAATTCACTGAGTTTTCTTTATCTTCGTCTTCTTTATTCTTTGGGTCTTCCAGAAGAATTTCATCAGGTTTATTTGTTTTTCGACCGACTTTTTTGTTTTTTTCGATCGTCTTGCGCTTTTCTTCAACGGTTTCTGTGGTGAAATTGTTCAGTTTTGACTCCCATTCTTCCACCATATTCTTCATTTCAGGCTTCATGTTTTTCTTTAACTATTCATCATAAGAAAAATATGATAAAAAACTACAAACTGCGATAAAAATAAATAAAACTTCTATAAAAAAACACGATAAAAAAACTACGATTTATTAAAAATCAAATAAACCTTTGTTAAAATCGCTCGAAAACAATCCATAATGAACTGATCATTGAGTTTCTCTCTATAATTCTCGAACAACTCCAACAATTTCCTCAACCCCTTCTCATTAAACGCCAGCAATGTCAAACAAAACGCTGTATTTCTCCATTCTCTTTCATCTAAAAAAATCCTTTATTTTCTTTAAAAATTCTTTAAAAATTCTTTACTTTTTGTGTTTTTGAACCTTGCACATAATTTTTCTACAAGGCTTTCTGAATATTTATCCTTTTCTAAATAAGGCATGATATTCTTCGCGAAATTCTGGAAGCTATTCTCGTCAATCATCACATTATTATCCTTTTCATTACTCTCATAGATCTTCGACATTCTACCTATAGCTTCAGGTAATAGATTATAGATGATTTTTGGGTCTTTTTTATGCAATTCATGGAAAAAAAGCTTCACTAAATTCTGAATTTTAGTCTCTTTGTCTTCTAAAAGCAGGGCTACATCACAAATTTCTCCTTTGAGCTGATAAAAAACAGGTATTTTACTTGAAAATTAATCAAAAAACCTTAAGCATATCGTTTAAAATCAGATGGGTGATCACTAATAACGTCGTTTTTCTCACACTGGGGTCTTTATCTCTCAAACTACGATAAATTTTACTTTAACATTAAATTCGATCATGATTCTTTACTTTTGATATATATTATTAGTGAAAGGTTCGATGATATTCGGGTATCTATGCATTAAATCCCCTATAAATCAATAAAAAACCTGAATAAAACGTTATTTTCAGTAAAAATACCTAATGAAATAATGATGTTGTTCTTTATTGTCGGATCGATATTAGAGTTCATTATTTTAAACAACATTTCGAGGTTTTCTTTACAAAATTCCCCACTTACACACATAAACTTACATAAAGTCATTAAAACAGCTCTATCGAGAATCGGGTTCACATTTTTCCTGAATCCTTCTAAAATATCCTGACAAATCTTCTTTATCAAAGGAATATAACATCCTAATAGATTCTTATTGAATAGATGATGTTCAGAAATCTGATGAAGTAATTCGATTTTCTTCTCATATTCAGCCTCGAAACCCCCATGTATCTTCTCTAAATCCTCATTGTTTTTATCCTTTTGATTGGCTTGATATTTGGTTTCAGCTTCGTTCTTTAATTTCTTCAGTTTATTCTCATAATTATCAATAAAAATCAAGTATTTTATTGCAACGTGACCCACTACGAACAATAATTGTGCCAATTTCATTTCGAATAAAAGAGTCAAATCCTGTGTATTTTCTTCTTCTATCATCATTATTTCTTTCTTTTCTCCTGAGAAACTATCGATTTGCGTGTTTTGTGTCATTTTATCAGGAGTCATTGGAAGATTTATCGTTTGCAAATGGTTTTCTTCACTTTTCTTCTCATAAAGAAACTGCGAGCATTTTAAGATCAAATACTTCGTTAAAGGCTCAGGCTCATCTTTTTTCAAAGAGAAAATAAGGTTTATCACCTGTTCAGCAGCACAAAACCATTCAGTATCAAAACTCCCGTGATAAGTGATCAGTAAATGTATGAGAATTTTTATCAATTTTTTATCAGAATCATTGGATTTCTCAAGAATTATACCGATTTCTTTCACGATAATCCAATCCAAAGTGTTTTTTTTCTTGATAAAACTAGCTAGAATATTATGAAAACTATCGAATTTCTGAATTAAAGCCTCACGATTCTTCGAAAAACAAATACGAAGAATTTGTATAGAACATCGCATTTCGTTCTTATTGTGCAAAGGATCATGCAAACAATTCATGAAAATCTCCCATAAATTCTTATAGACTGATGTAGGAATTTGATACATATCTTTCTTTTTTTCACGATCTTTTTCCTCAATTTGATTGTTCCAATCATTCATAAAATTGAGTAATTCCTCAAGAGAAGTCGCTTCAGTGAGGGAACTTTCGTTCAGAAGGGTGATCAAATTATTTGCTATTGATTTTGAGTCGAATTCTTTGGGGTCAAAGACCATTTGCCAATAAGCTTTTACCACTTCTTCTTTGATGGATTTTTCTTTGGTCCATATCAAAACCAACATTTTCTTTATTCCAGTCTATTTAAAAGAAAGAAATGTTGAAAATCAATAAAATGATTAAATTTTAAAAATGAAATTTTTTTTAAAAAAAATAAAAAAAAAAAATATTATAAGTCAAAAATATTCAAAATGAAAAAAATATTCAAAATGCTTAAAATTATTTTTTTTCATTTTGATTTACTTTGCTTGATTCTATGTTAGTTTTGAATAGAAACGTCATTAGTCTGATAGTCTCAACAACATCGCCAATATTCTTACTTCCCAATAAAATCTCTAAATTAGGACAAATCTCTTCGATGCTTAACAAGATCTCTTTATATTCTTGTAGACATTTCCTCATGTTCATGTTTTGTTCCAATTTTCTTTTCAAGGCTTTAATATCAGCCTGTATTTCATTGACTTCAGGTTTCAAAGGATCATCGATTTTTTTCAAGCTTTCTTCCAATTCAAATAGATTTTGTTTGATATCAGCTTCTTCTAAGCGATTATCATTCAAATCTTTCTCAATTCTTTCTTTGCTGAGGAATTTTTTGTTTTCGATTTGTTTTTGTGATTCAACATAAATCACATAATAATATCTCATGGTAATTGTCAGTAATTGAATAGTTTTTTTTCTTACATGGGCACTGACGTCCTTTATTCTATCACAAGCTTTTTTGAAGATTTCAAAAAGATAATCTCTTGGCACAGTGTTGGCTTCACATAAATTACTCAGAACGCCAAGAACATGACTGCGACAAAAGGCATGTTTATCATAGACTCTGAGTATCATTTTATCCAGCAATTTCTTCTTCATTATAATATGGTTTTCCTGATTGTTCATGTCATTTTCTTCTTCAGAAGTAGTCAGCACTTTTTTTATGATATTAGCAATTATTTCATTTAAAGCATTTCTCAATAAATAAGCCTATAAATAAAAAACATTTAAAAACTAAATATTTTTTTTTTAAAAAAGAAAAAAACCTTATATTTATAATTTTTTCATTAAAAGATTGAAATACATTGTTATAAATATTATAATTTTGAATAGATAGATAGACTAATATATTATTCATGGATGAATGATAAAATATTTATTTTTATATCATATATACATAAATATATTAATAATGAAAACTATTGAGAAATTTGAGATAAATACTTCGCTATCATATAGGACTATAAAAGCTGATAGATTGTTATAGAACATTTTCGGAATGCATTCGCTGACTTTACAAAGAAAATCTTTGGTGTTTTTAACTGCTTGGGACTCATTGTTCACATTGGTTTTTTCAATGACATAATTGACTAACATCATTAAGGTTTCAGTGGCTAGTTTTGACATATTGCCTTTTTCGCTTCTATACCCCTTTATGATGAAATCGGCTATCGGCTCGACGATATTTTCGTCCTCATAGATCAAATTTATCAGCTTGATTTGAACATTCTTCAAAGCTTCAGGAAACTCAGCTAAAACGAACTCCAAAAGCATGAAAATTGTTGTTTTAACATCATTATCTTTTAATAATAATTTGCTTTCTAGCATTGTTAGACAGGTTTCCACATAGTATTTGAAAAGCTCATCATCGATTGGTCTTTTATTCCATAAGAACTTGAAGTCAATTTCTAAGGTTTCTTGCAAACAAGCTAAGCATTTCTTCTGTTTTTTAAGGAGAAGCTCCATTGCTTCAGATGACATATCTTTTTTATTTTTCTATTAAAAAAAAATTCATTTTATTGGAAAAAATTATAGAAACTGCTGTTTTCGTCTTTTTTTTATCGTTCTTTGAATGCTGAATTTGAGCTGCTTCGGTGATTTCATCTTTCAAAGAGTTTTTGCCTCTTTTCATGTCTGAAATCTCTTTACTTTCTTCAGATTCTATGTATTTCAAAATTTTCTCTAAAGAAGTCATTAATAAATCAGCTGTTAATTCCAAAATTTCAATTGGATAGTTCTCTTTTTTGTCTTCAAGATTCCTAAAAAATCGAAATAAAATATGTTTTATGATTTTTTAAAAATTACTTGATCCAATAAAAGATAAAATCAAAACGATCAGGTTCTTTGATCATAGTATAATCGTCAAAAACGGCCTTTTCGATTTCGTTTAAGGTGCGTTTAATATGTCTTTCATCCATATTAGGGATATTATCTTGGGAGGAGATCTAAAAATAGGGGGGAAAAAATAATGAGAAGGTTTATGGGAAGTGAGTGAGAAAAGAAACCCAATATCTGGAATCTGCTGTTTCATCTAGAATGTCGTTGAACTTAAAGGGGAAAACAAAATAATCGTTCATTTTTTTTTTTGTGTGAAAAATTGAAATTCAAATTTGGCACGAAATTAAATTTATGAAAAATTTTCAAGTTTTTCTTTATTTTTGTGTAAAAAATTTATGAAAGTATAATAATGATGTTTATTGCGAATTTTTTATTATTTATTCTTTTTAAATTTTTTTAATTTTTTGTTTTAAATGATATTTTTTGTTTATCTCTTAAAAAAATTTAAAATGTCAAAATTAATCTGGAGAGAATTAGCCTTCAAATATACCACAAATTTCGCTGATAAAAAAAAGATTAATGAAGAGGAATTATTAGAAATTGATGATAAAAATTTCAAAAAAACCAAAAATGAAATTTTTAATTTTTTTTCTAACGACTCAAAATTAAAAAAACACCTTCCCATTAAACCAATTCTTCCAGAAAATAATGAATGTTGTGGCCAAGGATGCAGGCGTTGTGTGTTTGATTTATATGATGAAAAAATGGAAAAATATGAAAGAGAAATGGAAGAATATAACAAAGGAGGAACTTTTTAAAATTTATTAATTTGTTTTTAGCAAATTTTTTCATTAAGAAAAACTTATAATTATTATTTTAGATTATTTTTGTTTAATTTTGATTTTTTTTGTAATGGGTTCTTTCATTCAATGCTGAAATTCGAATAATTTTTTGAAGAAAAAATTTATATTAAAAACAATTAAATTAATTTTTAGAATAAAATTTATTCTTTTAAATGTCTCTGTGATTTAATTCATTGATCCTATTTTTTCCGGTATTTTCATTTTCAATCTATTTATTCCTTGGTTTTTTCAAAGGTTGAAGAGATTTAAACATAAGCCTTTGATATTCGTTTATAATTATTTATTGACAATTGTAAATTTATAGAAAAAAACATTTAAATTTGATTATTTGATTCTATCTTCATTTTTTTGTTCTGGTATTTCTTCCTGTGTATTATCCACAACATTTACCATTTTTCTGATAAAGGATGTGAACCTTTCTGCATATTTCGCAGGCGGTATTGCTGAAATTGTTGGACCAAAAATGCATTGTTTTAACATAAACTCACATTTTTTTTTAATACTTTTACAAAATTTCAATCAAAATCAAAATGAAACAAAATTATTTTACTTGAAATTCGTCAAAATATCAATAATGCCAAGATAGTAAATACATTTCCCATCAGCTGATTCAATTTTTCTATTAAACTTTTCAAAGAAAATTCAATTAAAATCAATTTAATTAAAAAAAAAAAACTTCTTCTGTTTGCTTGGGAATCATTGAAGCATAGCTTGATAATAAATAAGAAGTCCCAGTACCATTGCTGAGTCTTTGGCTTTTGCCCTTCAGGTTTTTCTTATGAATACCAAACAGCATGCTATAGTCAATAATATTGTTCTGGCTCATAAACTCAGTATCTTTAATTAATTGTTCGAAGAATTTTTCAGAAATTTCTTTTGACAATTGTAATTTGAAATTGGACTCTAATGCATTTAAGTCCTTTTTCGCAATGGAAGAGTCTCTATGAAACAAAAGTTAAATATGATTTAAAAAGCTGAAAATGTCAACATTTCTGAGGTTTTTCGTTTATAAAGCGAGCCTTTAATGTCAAATTTTTCATGTATTGTTTTATTTGTGTTCAGAATATTCTCCATTATAATGAAATAAATGGTTTTTTCTTTGAATTCTTCATTCAATTGATATATTATTTTATGAAGTCCATAGATCCTTTGAATGAATAAAAAGAAAATTATAAAATTTATTCTTACTTATTTATAAAAGATTTTCTATTTTTCTGCATATGTTCATAATAATTCTTCAAGATTTTTTGCAAAAAAAAATACTCATTCTTGTGAATGGTCTTCAAGGTAAATCTTCCATCTGCTGTATAATAGAAAAAAGAGCCACTTTTTCCTGTGGAAACCAACTCTGATAAAGTATTCACATTACCCTTTATTAGATTGGTCAAAACTCTCTCAGGACCTATGGATCGCAAATAATCCTCATTTTTTATCCCGCATGCAGCTCTTAATTTCAAGAAAATATGTGGCGCGAAATCGTAAAATCTACAGATTTTGAAACTTTGCTGAGAATTTTGATATTTTCTAAAAATAATTGCGAAATAATTTAAAAAATTCTAACTAATAATAAAAAAATAGTTTTTTTGAAGATAAAATGGAAAAAAATCAAAAAATTAGCAGTGTTTTAAAAAAAAAACGTAAAACAAAATAAAAACCTTGGGATTATTTCAAAAAAATATGATAACGTGAAATCTTCTTTAATAATTTTTTCCCCTGGTGTGATGAAAAAGCTTTTGACAGCTGTTTGAATACCGATCATCATGTTCAATACCTTTAAAACACAATAAAAAAATCGAAGAAAATTAAAAGATTTTTACTAAACTCCAATTGTGATGCCCTAAAAAAACCATTGAACTTTGTTGCTCTTTCTGATTATTTTTTTGATGCCTGGATAGTGTAGCAATTTTTTTGGGGATTTTTTGTGCTGTGATTGTCTTCATCTTCGCATAAATCATTTCATCTTTCTGATTTCTTAACAAATAACACTCATTAAAAAACTATCCAATTATAAATTAATACCTGAATTCTTCTATGATGTCCCTTTTATCTTCATCATTATCAGTTTTTTTGGGAGTACCCTTTTCAATGAAATCTCCCAAACAAAATTGTGCAGACTTCACGCTTTCTTTTATCTCCTTTAATCTTTCAATAATCTTCACAGTTTTATTCTGGACACTCTCTAAAACTAGCGAATTCGCAGTTTCATTGTTCTTGAGCTCACTTGCTCCATTTTCTTCTATATTTCGAACAGCTTCTTCGAATTTGATCTCACCATTTTTTTGAGTAGATTTCGATTTTATCAGCTTCTTTTCAAGATTTATATTGAAGAAATTCCCAAGATGTTCCTTCTTATCCGAGGGACTTTCTAATGAATTCGATTGTTTGAATTTCTCTTTAGTTGAGAGTTTCTTCGAAGTAAGATCATTTGATTTTTTCGTGAATTCATCCTTCAGAAAGAACTCTTCTTCTTCTTTATTGAAATGAAGCGGCAGTTTATAATCAGACAAAGATGGATTGAATCCAGGATTTAATTGTGAATTTATCCTTTCTTCTGCAATGAAGAAACTCAAAGCATTATTCACGTTATTCTCCGATCGAATTTTAGTCGAATTTAGACTTAATTTGTCTTTTTTCATTTCTCTTCCTGAAGGAGATAGCGAATTTTCATTTGTTTTAAGTTTTTTCAAGATTATGCTATGACCTTGAAGGTCTATAAGTAACATATCGATTTGTGTGATGATGTGAGCCAGATGGCTTGAGATTCCTGTGAGTTTCAGCGTGTTATTATCTTGATCGATTGTTTGAGTCAAACCTTTGTTCAGAATGTCGAAGACTTCTAAGAGGTTCGGTTCTTTGCTCACTAGCTGATTAAATTCGATTAAACTGACCTTGTTGTTTTGAACAATATCCATTTTCTTGAAGATTTCTTTGATATAATCATCTAAATGCTTCAGAATATTCCCATCTTTTATAAATGAAAATATGTTTATTTTAGGTTGAAATATTCTAAAATGAAGTTTTTCTTGAAATTATAAAAAAAATGAAGTTTTTATTGATAAAATAAATCATTGAATTCTTCATAAAAAAATTAATCTATTTTTATGAACTTATTTGATTTCCAGTCATACAAACCCAGACATGAACAAGAGATTCGAAGAATGAGCGAAAATCATCGAAATTAAAGAAGGTTTTTTTATCTAAATCGATCAATTTAAACGTCCATTCGTTCTTTTCCTGCGTACTTCCGTTCAATAAAACATCGAGATATTTCATGAATTCCTCGAAATCTACCTTTTTTGTGAAAGGTTTATTAAATAATTTAAAGAATAAAAAAGCCACTAAGTTGTCATTATTGTTATCTAACATGTGAAAAATTCTATCAGATAAAAACAAAGCTGAATCAATTCCCAGAAGTCCCATATGTTGTCGAAACTCTTCTTTATTCAATTTATTTTGTTTTTTCGAAACTTTTGAGAATCTAATAATAACCTTCTTTGTTTATTTAATGATAATTCATTTACCTATCTTTCATTTTGAGAATCTGGTTTTCGGTGAACCTCGTGTTTTCAACCAAATTCGCTATTTGTTTCTTTTGTTCAGACTTTTTTTCGTTTGAGAGGCTTTTATCGAAATGCTTGAAGAAGGTTTTCATCATTTATAAAGGGAATTAGAATGAAATTTTGTGATTAAAATCAATTAGTATTAGTTTTTAATTTTGATTAGTTCTTTTATCATCTTGAGTTTAAAATTTGAAGTTTTTTGAGTTTTTAATTAAAAAGTGAATTTCTAGCAGAAAGAAGGCCAGGCCTTTTCTAAGAATTAATATGATAGATAAATGAAATTATTTTTTATTAATAATTTCGAATAATCCAAATTTTATGCAGAGTTTAATGGATGAAAAATCGTAAGAAATTTGATTTTCGTTAAAAAATCATATTTTTATTTAAAAAAAAATAAATTCTTAACTGTTTTCACATTTTTTTAATTAAAAAAAAGTTGCAAAAGTTTATTTTTTTATTGGAAATTTGGAATTAGGAATTTTTATGAAATAAAATAAAATAAAATTTCAAATGAATATGAACGAAATTCGCTTGAATATGGACATTAAAAAATTTGAAAATGTGTCTTTTTTTTCTTAGAAAAACATTAAATCTTTCTTTAGGCCAAAAAATTGAAAGATTTTTTGAAGAAAAAAAGTCCAAAAACTTTAAAAGGTTATCAAAAGCGGTAATATACTGAAAAAAACCTACTTTTTTTAATAAAATAAATGCTTTATTTTAAGGTTTTTTCTTATTGCTGATGAAGGAAAACAATTAGCCTGGTTTAAAAACAACGTAAAATGATTATAAATAAAACATTGATCTTTTATTTTCTTAAATATTCCTTTATTAACAAAGGATATTGATGAGAAACCAAAAGGATCTATTAAAATTCGACACATCACCCAAATTATAGATGAAAAAGAGAGAATGTTCTCAATTATTTACCCTGATCGAGTTTTTAAATTAAAAGCTGCTAATTTCGAACAAAAAGAAGTTTGGATGTCCACTCTGGAATTTTTGAGGAATTATGAAGGAGCAGAAACTGAAGAAATAAACGCTGAATTTAAAGAAGAACCTGTTATTCAAGAAAAAAATGAAAATAATTCAACAGAATTGGAAAAAGTGAAGCCAGGAAGTTTTTTATAAAGTGTTTTCTTTTGTTAGATTATGATTTTTATCAAGAAATGCATAATAAAATCAAAGAAGATTGGAAAAATTTTGATGAGCATAAATTGCATTTAATTCTTCAAGAAAAAGAAAGTCACAAATCTTCCACAAATTTTGTTTATTCAATTTATTATATATAGAGATTTTGGTTGATGAAACTATTTTGACCAAAAGTCTCGACAATAGAACAGTTTTAACAGAAAAAGGAATATGGCAATATTTGCAATATATAAAACCAGATGAGTTATTGCGTCATAGGCTTTTAACAGGTTTTTCAGCAAAAATCCATTATTCTTTTATCATTTACGCATTTTTCTCATTTTCTTCAGGTTGTTTAAACAAAAGAAGCAAAGGAAAAGTGAAATATTTTCAAAGAAGATGGTTTTTGATGGTTTCTTCCAAGCCTTTAGTCATAAATCATTGAATTTATTAAATAAATCCGATAAAAATTCTAGTGGGAAGATCAACAAGATGAAGAAATTCTTGAAGAAAATAAGCTTCCCCCCTGGATGGAACTTGATACCCTTTATTATTTCAAAGTGGGTTCGAAGCATGAGAAAAAAGAAAAGAAGGAAAAAAAAAAAAAAAAAAAAAAAAAAGGCGAGATTAAAATGAAAGATTGTTTGGAAATCATCGAGAAAAATATGAAAAATTCAAAAGAAAAAGGCTATAGTTTCAAGATTAACCTAGGGGATTATCTTCTTCATCTCAATGCTGAAAGCGAAGCTGATAGAAAAAAGTTCGATTTATTAATTAATTTATTGAATTTATAGGATTATGATAATATAATCAGATTTTGTGAGTTTTTTTCTTTGAATAATTGAATTTATTAGATGGATTGATGCTTTAAAAAGTTCGATGAACTTCCGCTGAAAAAACGAAGAATATTCGAGAAAAAATCGATGTTGATTTCAAAAAACTAAGAGCGAAAATTCTTCCTGAAATTGAAAAGTTTCTTTATTTTTTTCTTAATTTCTAAATTTATTTTTGAAGAATCAATAATTTCGAGATTCTTTCAAATGTACTTGATCATATGAAAACAGAACTAATTGATGTTTTTATTTTATTTTTAATTGAATTATTTTCTTTGAAACTTGTTCAAAAATAAAGATAATGAATGCTTGTTTAGCAAAAGACCCTAAAAGAACTGATATAATAAAAGAATTCATCGAATATTACCATGAGAAAATCTGTTCGGAATTAACGGCTTTCTGGGATGCTTATTACGACACAATGGGGGTTCTTATATAATTTCTTTTGTTTTTTGTTGAAAAATAAATTCCTGATTTTTTAAAAGAATTTCAATTATTTGGCGATATCTATGTGGATTTACAATTATGCAGAATCATTGAAACAATTCTTTGATGATGAAAGAATTCGTTCTGGAATAAAAATTCTTTTAAACATCTATTATTCAAGAACATTAGAAAGTTCACAACAGATTGTAGAAGGAATCGTCGAATATGAAAAAAAAAATGCAATGAATTTAAATGAAGATAACAATTTGTTATCATCTTCACCTTTTGATCTTTTTAAAATAATAAATGAAATCTTCGATTTGGGCTATAAACTATGTCCTTTAAAAGAAATGGCTTTGAAATTGGCTCATATTGGGAAGAATTTGATTTCTTATTATCAAACTCGAATCGAAGATGTTATGGTAATACATTTAATTTATAGATTTGATTACAATCCCCATCAATTCCTCTTAATATCCATCAATTTTTTTTCTCTTTTATTTTTTTTGATTTTTCCTTCCCATAGATTCTATTTTCTTCATTGAAATATTTTTTTTTTTTTTTTTTAATATAATGAAAAACTGCAAAAAGTCTGCAATTTAAAAGCCGAAGAGTGCGATAAAAACTTCGACTCACAAACTTTGCTAAAAAACTTCGCTTCCATCAGCAATAATGCAAAAACTCATTTGTTTTATCATCTATTCTGCAAATTGAATCAGTCTTTCAAAATAAGTTTTCTTGTGATGAACCTTGAAAAAATTTTCATGGAGTTCCAAACCCAAAAAGAGACCATTTCTCTACTACATGAAAGTTTTTCAAGGAAAATGTGGAGAAATTTGATGGAAAAAATAGTTGTTTTGTATTTTCAATGCTTTATTCTCAGTTGCAATAAAGCTGGAATTGATGATGTAAACAATTTAATAATTTTTAACAATTTTCTAATTTAATTTTTATCAACATTCTAGTTTTTTAATTACAAATATTTTATAAAAAGTTTGATAAATTCATTGATAAAATGGACACTGACAAACAGTTTTTAATCGATCAATTTACTGGCATTTTGTTCGAAAACATAGTCAAAACGATTCTGAACCCTTTTGAAGAGATTCTTTCACTTTTAGAAGAAGTCAACATTTTTAAAATTCAATCACATTTCAAGAATCTCCGCAGTGTTTTCGGAAGAGGCTTTACTGTAAAATCAATGAAACTCATTTTGAATTTACGAAATGATCTCGATTCTATATCAAAAAACGATATTATTGATGCATGCAAAGACGTTTAAATAAAAACTAAAAAGAATTATTGAAGAAAATATTGATTATTAATTAAATTATTTTAAGTCTTTAGATGTTTACAATAAAGAAAACACAGAAATGAGTTCTTTGGATCAAGGAATAGTCAATGAGTTCGAAGAAGGGATGGAACTTGAAGAAGAGGGGGAAAATGAGAAAAACCCAGGGGAAATCAGAAGGAAATCATTGATACTGAATGATATAGAGTTGGAGACCATAGATGAAGAAAAAATAGAGACTGAATCTGTAAATAATTAAATAAATCAATCAATAAATAAATTAATTTACTGATTAAATTTCTTTAAATTGAAAGAACCAATCAAAAGATTTTGATAAAGAAGAGAAATTTATTGGAGAAGGGTATATGCATAAAAAGCCGAAGAAACAAATGCAAATGCAAAGATGGTAATTTGAAGTTTTTCACTAGATGTTCATTAAATTATTTATTTGATTATTAGGGAAAAACGTTATTTCAGGATAAAAAATGGTGTTTTGTATTGGTATTTGAATGAGAGATCTCGAGAAAGCCAGAATAAAATAAATTTCATTGATATTGATGAGATTCTCATGCATTCGAAACCAGAAAAGAAAACCAAATTCTTAATAGTTTTTTTTTTCTTTGTAAATGAAAAATTAATAAAATTTTATTTGAATAAAAGAAATTAGAGAACGGCAAAGTCTACAGATTCAGTACTGAATCATCTTCACTGAGAACTGCTTGGATGAAAGCCTTGAAGATCGAAGTCGATAAAGCCAAAAATCTCACCGAAAATGAAGAAATAACTCAATTTAAAGTAAAAAACATAAAAACTCAAAAAAAATCATTAAATAATAAAAGGTTTCGACTGGCGAAGGCAAAAATCCTCTTTTTAAAGATTATGATGAAATACGAAGAAAAGAAAAAAGAATATTGACTATAAAGAAGAAATTAGAAAAAGAAGTTGTGAAAAAAAGCAACAAAAGCGGCGCATTAAAGAAAAGAAAGATGATGGCTGCTCGCATGGAAACTTCGATAATGAATAACACAAAATCCCTGCCTACTTCAATTACGAAATCTTCATCGAACAAAGGGACCATCTCTGAAGAAAAAAATGTAGGTTGTTGCCAGAAATTCTTTGATATGCTTGGACTAGGGTCCAGTCATATGGAAAGAAATGATGAAAATATTTAAAATGATAAAAAAAAATTGCTTATTTTTAATGAAAAAAATTAAACAATTTAAATTTTTTCATAAATTCAAAAAAATTGAAAAAATTTAAATAAACTTTCAAAAAATTCAAAAAATCAAATCCCCACAAAATAAAAAATGAATGAAAACGCTGTTATGGGCCAACTTCTCAATGCGATGGTTCTTTTTCATTTCTTTCTCCACCTTTTAAATTACTAATCTTTTTTCAAAAGGTTGTTGAGAAAGTCATAAAGGATAAAATGAAAGAAAATGCTCAAAACAATCCTCAGAAAAAATCATCAAGACCCCAACAAAACGATTCCGATGAAGAATTTGATGATTTTGATAAAGAAGCTGAAGAAATCATGTCTAAAATGAAAGAAGAACGCTTAAGAGAAATCAAAGAATTTGATATAAAAGCCAAACGTCGAGAAATTTCCTTTCCTGGCGAATATCGCGAAATCGTTGAAGAAGAGTTCCTTCCATATGTCACCAAGAATCAATATACAATCTGTCATTTTTACCACAAAGACTTCGAAAGATGCAAGATTATCGATAAACATATACGAATTATAGCGCCAAATCACCCTGAAACCTCGTTTATTACACTAAATGTCGAAAAAGCCCCGTTTTTTGTTCAGAAATTGAATATACAGGTATTGCCGACAATTTGTTTCTTCAAAGACGGGGTTTTGAAAGGAAAAACTGTAGGTTTTTCGGATTTAGGGGGGAATGATGAATTTAAAACAATTGAATTAGCTAGAATGTAAATTAAATATTGGATTTTATGAGAAAATAAAGAAGGAGTTTTTTAGATTTTTGAAAGCCAAGATGATAAGAGCAAAAGGTGATGAAGAAAGCAAGGGGTTTCAGTTGAAGATTGGGAATAAAGGTGTGAAAGATTATGGAAATGACGATGATAGTGATTAAAAAATAGGATAATAATTTCATTTATTTATTTAAAAATATAAAGAAAGTTGAATATTTCAAAGTTTTTTTGTTTGTTTGAATTAGTTGAGAAAAAAATCAATATTTCAAAGTTTTTTTTGTTTGAATTTTTCGATAAAATTTAAACGTTTTTTTTTTTAAAACATTAAATAAATTAAATATAACTAATTTAAGCTTTATTTACAAATTTTATTTCTGATGTCTATGCAAGGCACATTACAAAACACGGGTTTTTACAACACGAAAGCAATGAAAGATAGGATTGGGGTTTCTTCCTTGAAAATAATGGACGGAGAAGATTTATGTAAAACCAAATCAAAACTATCACCTTTTTTTATTGATTAATTAAGATAGACCAACAAATCAAAGAAAAAGAGGCAAAAACCCAGTCTCAAAACCAAGAGAAAACGTAAAGAATTGCAATAAAATGGTTCAATATTTTTTATTATATAGATTATTCGAACAACAGACCTTGAAGATTAATGAAATGAGACAGAATTTAGAAGAAGATCACAATTTAAAGAGAAAAACTATGGAAAAAGCCACAAAAGATGTGAATTTACAGTTGGTAAATAACGAAAATTTAATTTCCTTTGATTTTCTACTTGATTTTCCATTTGATTTTTCTTTTGATTTTTGATTTGATTTTGATTTGATTTTTCATGAATAGATGTACGAGAAATATGATAAAGATAAAGTCGATCTTGAAAACGAGCAAAATCAAAAGAATAAACACACTTTATACTCAAGCACCAATGATTTCATCACAGAAAACCCTTTAACTTGTCAAAGCCATTTCCAGAACCACAGGGTGTTAAAGTATCATTGGAAAGGCATGAATGAACAAGAAAAAACAAACGTTTTGAACACTATCGATCAACAGTTAAAAGAAAATGATAAAACAATGAAAGATTCGAAAAATGATGAAAAAGCTTATGCTATTCAAACAGAAGTATGAAAAACTAGAATTTCTTTTGATTTTTATTGAATTTATTGGTTTTTATTGAATTTATTGGTCAATTGAATTTATTGCTTTATTTAAAATTTATCATAT
>JFJP01035055.1_pt1 | contig 18143 bp, 15 predicted proteins | sample 431651 | NCBI WGS metagenome assembly JFJP01 (sample SAMN02602958, study PRJNA72255) | Microbial mat metagenome, whole genome shotgun sequencing project. | biome: fresh water; feature: sink hole; material: water; isolation source: purple microbial (photo- and chemosynthetic) mats found in...
CCGAGCGTATCATAGCCGGAACAGCCCGCGCCATGGGCGTTGAAGTGGAGTGGTAAGCGATGAAGCACGGTAAGAAATACAGGGAAGTCGTAAAAAAGGTCGATGTCGAGAAATCGTACGAAATTCCCGAAGCCTGCGTGCTCCTCAAGGAGCTCAAGGTAGCCAAGTTCGACGAGACCGTCGAACTGCATGTCAGGCTCAACCTCAAGAAGAGCCAGTCTGTCCGCGATACGGTTGTCCTTCCGCACCAGTTCCGCGCTGAAAAGAAGGTCCTGGTTTTCTGCAAGCCTGAAAAAGAGCAGGAAGCCCTCGACGCCGGCGCCGCTTTTGTTGGCAGCGATGCCATCATCGAGAAGATCAAGGGCGGCTGGATGGATTTTGACGTAGCCGTCGCAACGCCCGACATGATGAAGGACGTCGGCAAGCTGGGTATGGTGCTCGGACGCCGGGGCCTCATGCCCAACCCAAAGACCGGAACCGTTACCTTTGACGTAAAAGCCGCAATTGGCGAGCTCAAAAAAGGGCGAACCGAATTCCGTACCGACAAGTCGGGTATCATCCATATCGCCGTGGGCAAGCTTTCAATGGAAGCCGCCAATTTAACGGAGAACGTCACGCTGCTGCTTGGCGAGATAAACCGCAAGCGTCCGTCTGACGTCAAAGGCGAGTTCGTCCAGTCGGTGTATATCACCGGAACGATGACGCCGAGTGTCAGAGTCGCCATGGCGAAGGCAGAGAGGTAAGATATGGCCCTACGCGCAAAAAAGATACAGCCCGGCAAGGTGGAAGCCATTGAAGCGGTCGGAGCCAAGATCGACGCTTCCAGCGATTTCATCTTTACCGATTATCGTGGTCTCACCGTCGAGCAGATTACCAATCTCCGAAGGCAGCTCCGCGCCAAGAACACCGAGTATCATATCGTAAAGAACAATTTCGCCCGGATCGCGTTCGAGCGAAAACAGTTTCCTGACGTTTCAGGCCTCCTTGTTGGTCCTACAGCGGTTGCGTTTACCAAAACCGATTCTAACGAGATAGCCAAGATTCTGCTTGATTTTGGCAAGGAAGCACCCTTGAAGCTCAAGGGTGGTCTTGTCGATAAGGCTTTTTATAACCAGGCGCAGATGGAGGTTTTCTCCAAATTGCCAGGAAAGAGCCAGCTTTTGTCAATGTTGATGAGCGCGATGAACGCTCCGCTCCAGAATCTTGTGTACGCCCTCAACGGTGTACCCACGAAACTGGTTCGCACCCTTCAGGCCGTAGCGGACAAGAAGGCAGAGTAAGACCCGTAATCGCGACGTTCAGGCTTCGGTAGCTGCCGTACCTGTCCGTCTTGATGTCTCCCGTTACGGGAGGCGCTTTCCCTTGGGGGAAGCAATCGTTTCAGCCATAAGGAGAAGATAATATGGCAGCGCTTACCACCGATCAGATCCTGGACGCCATCGCATCGATGACCGTTCTGGAAGTTTCAGCTCTCGTCAAGGCCATGGAAGAGAAGTTCGGCGTCACCGCCGCAGCTCCCGTAGCCATGGTAGCCGGCGGAGCAGCCGGCGGCGCCGCAGCCGCCCCCGTCGAGGAGCAGACCGAGTTCACCGTCATCCTCAAAGCGGCTTTCCCCGCCGACAAGAAGATCGCCATCATCAAGGAAGTACGGACCATTACCGGTCTGGGTCTCAAGGAAGCCAAGGATCTCGTTGAAGCCGGCGACAAGGCCCTCAAGGAAGGCGTGCCCAAGGACGAAGCCGCGAAGATCAAGAAAGCCATTGAAGATGCCGGCGGCGCAGTCGAGGTAAAGTAAGGATTTTGAAGCAAGCGTCGAATCAACGCTGCTCCCTCCGCGGCTACGCGCCGCGGGCAGAGGTACCGGGCGCCTGAGCGCGTCCGGTACCTTTTCGCGCCTTCAATGAAGTAATTTTCATGGGGCGTGCAACATGAGGCAATTGTCCGCGGGCCGCCGGAATCCGGCGTTTTGCGGGTACATATCAGTGATGTAAAAATTAGATCACCGGCACCACGAGAGGGGGTAACGATGGCTTATACCGAACAGAAGATCTCCCGTACTTATATAGGCAAGGATTACAAGGAAGCGATACCGCTTCCTGATTTGATAGATATCCAGCTATCCAGTTACGAGCGCTTCCTTCAACGCAACAAGGTTCTTGAGGGGGCTCTGCCGGATGAGCAAGGCCTGGAAGAAGTCTTCAAGGTTACCTTCCCGATAGAGAGCCCCAACGGGGACATGCTGCTTGAATACGAGCATTACTCGCTTGACGAGGATGCCATGAAGTATTCCGAGTACGAGTGCAAGCAGAAGGGCCTTACCTACGCGGTGCCCCTCAAGGCCCGCATCAACCTCGTATTCCAGAAAACAGGTGAAATCCGCCAGAAGGACATCTACCTCGGTGACATTCCGCTGATGACCGACCGCGGCACCTTCATCATCAACGGGGCCGAGCGCGTCGTGGTATCGCAGATACACAGGTCCCCGGGCGTCATATTCTGCCATGAAAAAGGCGTCTACAGCGCCCGCATCATACCGTACCGCGGCTCATGGCTCGAGTTCGAGATCGACCAGAAGAAAGAGCTCATTTACGCCAAGATAGATCGTAAAAAGCGCATCCTCGGCTCGATGTTCCTCCGTTCCATCGGCCTTGAGACCCGTGAAGATATTATTGCGGCTTTTTACAAGACCAAAATACTCGCCATTTCCGGCGCCCGCGCCGACCGCGATGGCGCTGTAAACCGGGTCCTTGCCCGTTCGATATGGATCGAGCAGGAAGGCGAGCGCAAAAAGCTGTACCGTGCCGGCGAGAAAATCCATCTCCACGACGTTGACGACCTCGTGGCCCAGGGCGTAACCCAGCTTGAAGTGGTCGACTTTGAGAGCGAAGAAGGCCTTCACTGGAACATGATCCTCAACTGCCTCGAGCGCGAGGACATCAAGCTGGTCAAGGAAGACCCCAACCAGGACGAGCCCACCAAGGCCGACGCCCTCGCTGCCGTCTACTCCACCCTCATGCCGGGCGAGCCGATAACGGTTGAAAATGCCGAGCGCGATCTGCACTCGCTGTTTTTTACGAGCAGGCGCTACGACCTCGGCAAGGTTGGCCGGTACAAGCTCAACAAGAAATTCGATTACACCGTCCCGGTCAAGGACTTTACCCTTACCCGCGACGACATCATCGCCACGATGAAGTACCTGATGACCGTGTACTACGGCGAGAACAACCTGGACGATATCGACCACCTCGGCAACCGCCGCGTCAGGTCGGTCGGCGAGCTCCTCGCCAACGTGATGAAGAGCGCCTTCAGCCGCATGGAACGGATTGCCAAGGAGCGGATGTCGCTCAAGGAAACCGATACCATCCGGCCGCAGGACCTGATCTCCATCAAACCGGTAGTCGCCGCGATCAAGGAATTTTTCGGATCCAGCCAGCTGTCGCAGTTCATGGACCAGGTCAATCCGCTGGCGGAGCTTACGCACAAACGCCGTCTCAACGCGCTTGGTCCCGGCGGCCTCTCGCGTGACCGGGCCGGTTTTGAAGTGCGCGACGTCCACTACACCCATTATGGCCGCATGTGCCCCATCGAAACACCGGAAGGCCCGAACATCGGCCTCATTGTGTCATTGGCCACGTATACCACGGTCAACGAATACGGTTTCCTGGAAACCCCGTACCGTAAAGTGCGTAATGGAAAAGTCACTGACGATATCGAGTTCCTGTCGGCAATGGACGAGGACAAGTATTCCCAGGCCAGCGCCAAGATTGACAACGACGGCAACTTTCTTGAGACCCAGGTCTCATGCCGGCACCAGGGTGACTACACGACGCGGACTTCTGCTGAACTCCAGTACATGGACGTGTCGCCAAAGCAGATCATCTCGATTTCCGCCGCGCTCATTCCCTTCCTTGAACACGATGACGCCAACCGCGCGCTCATGGGTTCAAACATGCAGCGCCAGGCTGTCCCCCTCCTGTTTACCGACCCACCGCGCGTGGGTACCGGCATGGAGAAAAAGTGCGCATACGACTCGGGTGTGCTTATCAAAGCCAGACGGGCAGGCGTGGTCACCTGGGTCGACGCCCTCCGCGTGCTCATCAAACCGGATGACGATCCAGGCGCTGAAGATGAATATCTGTTGATCAAGTATCAGCGTACCAACCAGGATACCTGCTACAATCAGCGGCCAATCGTCAGGCATGGAGAAAAAATCCTCAAGGGTCAGGTCATAGCTGACGGCCCTGCTACCAAAGACGGCGAGCTTGCGCTTGGAAGGAATATCCTGGCCGGCTTCGTACCGTGGAACGGTTACAACTACGAGGACGCCATCCTCATTTCAGAGCGCGTGGTCAAGGAAGACTTGTTTACTTCTGTCCATATAAAGGAATTCCAGACCGAGGTGCGCGAAACCAAGCTGGGTCCCGAGCGCATTACCCGGGACATTCCCAATACCAGCGAGAAGAGCCTGGACAACCTGGACGCGGAAGGCATCATCCGCATCGGTGCAAAGGTAAAGTCCGGCGACATCCTCGTTGGCAAGGTGACGCCCAAAAGTGAAACTGAAACTACTCCCGAGTTCAAGCTGCTCAATTCAATCTTTGGAGAGAAAGCCAAGGATGTCCGGGACACATCGCTCCGCGTACCGCACGGTATTGAAGGCACCATCATCGACGTCCAGCGCCTCAAACGCTCGGCAAACGATGATTTGTCACCAGGCGTGGAGGAAGTAGTAAAAGTCCTGATCGCCGCCAAGCGCAAGCTCAAGGAAGGCGATAAAATGGCTGGCCGCCACGGAAACAAGGGCATTGTTGCCCGGGTCCTTCCAGTGGAAGACATGCCATACCTGGACGACGGTACACCGCTCGATATCTGCCTCAACCCGCTCGGCGTACCAAGCCGCATGAATATCGGCCAGCTTATGGAAACCGAACTTGGATGGGTTGGATCGACCATGAACGAGTGGTTCAGTTCGCCGGTGTTCCAGTCACCTGACCAGGATCAGATAGAGGCCAAGCTCAAGGAAGCAGGGTTGCCGGCCGCGTGCAAGACACCGGTCCGCGATGGACGCACCGGTGAACATTTCCAGAACCCTGTAACTGTCGGCATCATATACTTCATGAAATTGCACCATCTGGTCGACGACAAGATGCACGCACGTTCCACCGGTCCATATTCTCTGGTAACGCAGCAACCGCTTGGTGGCAAGGCCCAGTTCGGCGGTCAGCGGCTCGGAGAAATGGAAGTCTGGGCGCTCGAAGCCTACGGTGCCGCGAACACGCTTCAGGAACTCTTGACCATCAAGTCGGATGATATGACCGGTCGTGCCAAGGTCTACGAAGCCATCGTAAAGGGTGAACCGCATACTGCGGCCGGAATCCCGGAAGCTTTCAACGTCATGGTACAGGAGTTGCGCGGGCTCGGGCTCGATATGCGGATTTTCGACGCCAAGAACAAACAGATCCCGCTGACCGAGCGCGACGAAGACCTGATCAACAAACAGGGAACTAACTTTTAGGAGTCTTGAACACAGAGACACAGAGAAGATGAGGAATTAAGGAATATGGAAGAGCAGGGATGAAAAAGAGTTCATTGACTCCATTCTTTGTTTTCTTCTCATCTTCTCTGTGTCTCTGTGCTTGACTTTGTCCTATACGGCCCTTTCTAAAGGGGGGAGACTGCATGAGAGACATACAGGATTTCGATAGTATAATGGTTCGCCTCGCCAGCCCGGACATGATACGGAGCTGGAGTTATGGTGAGGTCAAGAAACCTGAAACCATCAATTACCGCACGTTGCGGCCCGAGAAAGACGGTCTTTTCTGCGAGCGTATTTTCGGCACCACCAAAGAATGGGAGTGCTATTGTGGCAAGTTCAAGTCCATACGTTACAAAGGCGTAATCTGCGACCGCTGCGGCGTCGAGGTAACTCATTTCAAGGTCAGGCGCGAGCGCATGGGGCATATCGAGCTCGCGTCACCGGTTTCCCATATCTGGTTCTACCGGTCGGTTCCAAGCCGCATGGGATTGCTCCTTGACCTGCCGGTAGCGGCGCTCCGGTCGGTCCTGTACTACGAGAAATACGTGGTCATAGATGCAGGCGATACTGACCTCAAGAAGATGCAGCTCCTGTCTGAAGAAGAATACTACGAAGCCCAGGACCGCTACGGTGGTGCTTTCACCGCGGGCATGGGAGCCGAAGCTGTTCGGCAGCTGCTTGAAGCGATTGACCTGGACGATATGGCAATCGCGCTCCGCGCCAGGATGATCGAGAAAGGCGCAAAGAGTGACAAGCGCCTCCTCAAGCGGATCGAGATCGTAGAAAGTTTCCGTGGATCCGGCAACAAACCAGAGTGGATGATCATGGATGTGATACCGGTAATCCCCCCGGAACTCAGGCCGATGGTCCAGCTCGACGGTGGCCGCTTCGCGACGAGCGACCTGAATGACCTGTACCGCCGTGTCATCAACAGGAACAACCGCCTCAAGCGTCTCCAAGGCCTCAATGCGCCTGACATCATCATCCGCAATGAAAAACGCATGCTCCAGGAAGCGGTTGACGCCCTTTTTGACAATTCCAAGAAAAAACGGGTTGTAAAAGGCGCTTCAAACCGACCGCTCAAGTCCTTGTCAGACATGCTCAAGGGCAAGCAGGGCCGTTTCCGCCAGAACCTCCTCGGAAAACGCGTCGACTACTCGGGCCGCTCGGTCATCGTGGTTGGACCTGAATTGAAGCTGCACCAGTGCGGTCTGCCAACCAAGATGGCGCTTGAACTCTTCAAGCCTTTCATCATGAAGAAGCTTGTAGAAAAAGACGTTGTCTACAACATCAAGAAAGCCAAAATGCTCGTGGAGCAGGAGACGCCTGAAGTCTTTGCAGTACTCGATGAAGTGGTCCGCGAGCATCCGGTCATGCTCAACCGCGCGCCGACCCTGCATAGGCTGGGCATCCAGGCTTTTGAGCCAGTCCTTGTGGAAGGCAAGGCAATCAAGCTGCACCCGCTCGTCTGCAAAGCCTTCAACGCCGACTTCGATGGCGACCAGATGGCCGTCCACGTTCCTTTGACGAGCGCCGCGCAAGCCGAATGCTGGACTTTGATGCTATCGGCCCGTAACCTCCTGGACCCTGCCAACGGCAAGACCATCGTGTATCCCTCCCAGGACATGGTTCTTGGTATCTATTATCTTATGCGCCATAAGCCGGACGTAAAAGGCCAGGGACACAGGTTCTCCTCCCGTGAAGAAGCCTACATGGCCTGCGACCAGAAATCCTGCGACTGGGAAGCCCTCGTCAAAGTCCCCGCTCCCAAGATGCCAATATGGAATTCCGTGGGCAAAGACATGTCAGGCGTAACCTACGGTACCCCCATTGAGACTACTCCAGCGCGTCTCTTGTTCAACGAAGCCATGCCCCCCGCAGTCCCCTACATCAATTACCAGATGGGAGACAAGGAACTCCGCGGACTCATCGAGTGGGTGTACAAGAACGAAGGTCCGTACGTAACCGTCCTGATGCTCGATGCGATCAAGGATATGGGGTTCAAGTACGCGACATTCTTCGGTGCCACCATAGGTATGGACGACATCATCATACCCAAAGAAAAGTACGAGATGATCGAGGTCGCCAACAAGCAGGTTGAAGGCATACAGAAACAGTACCTGGCGGGCCATATCACCCAGGAAGAGCGTTACAACCAGGTCGTCGAAGTGTGGTCCAAGACCAACGAAGACGTTACCGCGGTAATGATGAAGACCCTGGAAAAAGACCGTCATGGGTTCAACAACATCCACATGATGGCCCACTCAGGCGCGCGCGGTTCCAAGAACCAGATACGTCAGCTGGCAGGAATGCGCGGCCTTATGGCCAAGCCGGGCGGAGACATCATAGAACTGCCTATCCGGTCAAACTTCAAAGAAGGCCTCTCGGTCATTGAATTCTTCATATCGACAAACGGAGCGCGCAAGGGACTTGCGGACACCGCCCTCAAGACGGCCGACGCCGGTTACTTGACCAGGCGGCTCGTCGACATCGCCCAGGATGTAGTCATCAATGAAGATGACTGCGGAACGATCAACGGTGTCGCGCACGCTTCGATCAAGGACGGTGAAGAAATCGTAGAGCACCTGCGTGAACGCATCGTCGGCCGGTACACGCTCGAGCGTATCAAGCACCCGATCACCGGCGAGGTCATCATCGATGTAAACGAAGAGATCACTGAAGAAATCGCGCAGAAGATCGAGGATGCCGGCGTTGAATCGGTCATCATCCGCACCGTACTCACCTGCGAGGCAAAGCATGGCGTATGCCGCAAATGCTACGGGCGAAACCTTGCTACCGGTCGCACAGTCGAGATAGGTGAAGCGGTCGGCATCATTGCCGCCCAGTCGATCGGACAGCCGGGTACACAGCTTACGATGCGCACGTTCCACATCGGTGGAGCGGCAACCAAGGCTTCCGAAGAAAACCGGATCGCGTTGAAGTACGCGGTATACGTAACCGAGATCGTAGGCCTCTACGTTACATTGCCCAACGGGCACTTCCTGTTCACGCGTAAGGGTTACCTGATGTCCTGCAAGGTATTTGCCCAGTGGGACCTTGAAAAGGGTGACAAACTCCTCGTCGAGGATGGCCGGCGGATCCTTCGCGGTGATGAGCTCATCAAGCGCAAGGGCGGCGAGATAATCAAGGCAACCGACATTTCCTATGCCAAGGTTGTACCTGGAAAGCTACTCTCCATCGCACAGGAAGCCCGGGTTGAAGTACGGAACGGCTCGGAAGTCATCGTCAAGGTTGGCGATGTAGCTCCTGCGAATACGGCCCTTGCCACCTTTGATCCGTTCTCCGATCCCATCATCTCCGAGTACGAAGGCTACGTCAGGTATGAGGATATCATCCCTGGCTCCACCTTGAAGGAAGAGATAAACGAGGATACGGGCAATGTCGAAAAGAAGATTGCCGAATTCGGGACCGAGCGCGATGCCAAGCAGCCACGCATAGTCATAACCGACGAAGCCGGCAACGAAAACTTTACCTACCTGCTGCCCGGCGGCGCTTACCTCAATGTAGAGGACGGCGAGCTGGTTAAAGCGGGAAAAACCCTGGCCAAGACACTCAAGGAAGGTGCCAGGGCGATGGACATCGTCGGCGGCCTTCCACGGGTCGGCGAGCTTTTCGAAGCCCGGAAGCCAAAAACGCCGACGGTGCTCGCCATGGTTTCAGGCAAGGTGTCATTCCGTGGCATAGTCAAGGGCAAGCGTGTCATCAACATCCTCGACCTGTTCGGCAAGGAGTACAAGCACCTTGTACCCATGGGCAGAAGGTTGCTCGTGCGTGATGGTGATGTGGTGGAAGCCAACGACAAGCTGTGCGATGGCAACCCCAACCCACACGACATCCTGAATATCGCCGGAGAACATTCGTGCCAGCGCTTCATCATGGACGAAATCCAGCAGGTATACCGCTTCCAGGGCGTTACCATCAACGACAAGCACATCGGAGTAATCGTCAGGCAGATGATGAAAAAGGTCGAAATAGTGGCCCCGGGTGATACCCGCTTCATCTACGGGCAGCAGATCGACAAGTTCCGCTTCCATGAAGAAAATAAACGGGTGCTTGCTGAAGGTGGTCAGCCAGCAATAGCCAGACCGCTGCTCATGGGCATAACCCGTGCTTCGCTCAAGATTGATTCTTTCATATCAGCCGCCTCGTTCCAGGAGACAACCCGGGTGCTCACCGATGCCGCGATAGCCGGTGCGGTGGATGCCCTGCACGGGCTCAAGGAAAATGTTGCCATCGGGCATCTGATACCGGCCGGTACCGGCATGCGCCAGTACAAGGGTATCCAGCTTTCGGACGGCGAACACGATGATCTGGACGCCTATGTCGCTGAAATTGCGGAGCAAAGGCGCAAGGAAAGGGAATTGTCGGTGCTGCCGCTGGGCGACGAACAGGTTCCCTTTGTCGAAGAGCCGGCATTCGAAGAAGATACCACCTTTGAGGATGACGAGGGATTCAGTCCGGTGGACGAAGAACCGGAGGATGACCCGGTATGACGGTTGGTCTTGTCAATCGGTCCTGCTGACCGATTGACAAGCAGCCACGGATGAATCTATTGTCTATCCTCGGTTCGTTATTCTGGCGGACCCAATAAAAGAGCGAATCGTGTACCAAAGGAATATGCCGGGCGATGCTGAAGTCCGGCCACAACAGGAGACCATGGTTTAATGCCAACGATCAACCAGCTTAGTATGTACACGCGTAATGACGGTAACTCCCAAAAAGCCGAATTCAGCGCTACGGAAGGTAGCACGTGTTCGACTGTCCCATGGTATCGAGGTAACAGCCTATATACCGGGTGTCGGTCATAACCTCCAGGAACACTCTGTGGTGCTTCTCCGTGGAGGACGCGTCAAGGATCTTCCAGGTGTCCGTTACCACATCATCCGCGGTGCAAAAGATACCTTGGGTGTCGCAGACCGCAAGCAGGCGCGTTCCAAGTATGGCGCCAAACGGCCCAAGGCCTAAGGGGTCCGGATATGGGACGCAAGAAGAAGACAGAGGATCGAGGCCATCAGCCCGATGCCCGTTACAACAGCATTACCATAACCAAGTTCATCTGCAGGATGATGTGGGAAGGCAAGAAGTCTACCGTAACCGCCATCATGTACGATGCCATGGCCCAGCTCCAGGAAAAATCCGGGGCTCCGGCACTCGACGCTTTCATGAAAGCCATGGACAATGTAAAGCCCGTGGTGGAGGTGAAATCCCGCCGCGTGGGTGGTGCAACGTATCAAGTACCAATTGAAATACGGGATACCCGCAGGGAAGCATTGGCTATGCGCTGGATAATAGCGGCTTCCCGGGGACGTTCCGGAAAATCCATGGCTGATAGATTGGCTTCCGAATTGGCTGACGCCTTCAATAGTACAGGAACGGCAGTCAAAAAACGGGAAGATACACATCGCATGGCTGAGGCCAACAAGGCCTTTGCGCATTATCGCTGGTAGGATTCAATGCCAGGGATTGTCCTTGGCGTAGCCCTTGAACAGGCTACTTGGTCCATCTATAATGGCGGAACCTGCGCCCGGCGCTGGTTTCCTTTTTTCTTAAAGCAAGGCTAGGAGGATACGAATGGCTAAAGAGAAATTCGAGCGAACCAAACCACACATGAACGTTGGTACTATTGGACACATTGACCACGGAAAGACGACGCTCAGCGCGGCGATCACCATGTATTGTGGCAAGAAATTCGGCGACAAGGTTATGAAGTATGACGATATCGACAATGCCCCTGAAGAGAAGGCACGCGGTATCACCATCAATACCCGTCACCTTGAGTATCAGTCGACCAAGCGCCACTATGCGCATATCGACTGCCCGGGACACGCCGACTATATAAAGAACATGATCACCGGAGCAGCCCAGATGGACGGCGCGATCCTCGTCGTTTCCGCCCCGGACTCCGTCATGCCCCAGACCCGTGAGCACGTACTGCTCGCCCGCCAGGTAGGCGTTCCGGCTATGGTTGTGTTCCTCAACAAGATCGACCTTCTTGATGATCCGGAACTCGTCGAGCTCGTAGAGCAGGAAGTACGCGACCTCCTCAACTTCCAGAAGTTCCCCGGAGACGAAATCCCCATAATCAAAGGTTCTGCGTTTGCGGCAATGAGCGAGCCTGACAATGCCGAGGCAACCAAGTGCCTGGAAGAGCTCCTTGACGCCATGGACACGTATTTCAAGGATCCCGAGCGCGTTACCGACAAACCGTTCCTTATGCCGATTGAAGACGTCTTCTCCATTTCCGGTCGTGGCACCGTGGTAACCGGTCGTATTGACCGCGGTATCATCAAGGTCAACGAAGAAGTTGAAATCGTGGGAATCAAGGCGACCAAGAAGACCGTGGTTACCGGCGTTGAAATGTTCAACAAGCTCCTTGACGAAGGCCGGGCCGGAGACAACATTGGCGCGCTTCTCCGTGGTATCGACAAGAAAGAAGTTGAACGCGGACAGGTACTTGCCAAGCCGGGCACCATCACCCCCCATACCAAGTTCAGGGGTCAGATTTACGTTCTGTCCCAGTCCGAAGGTGGACGCCACAGTCCGTTCTTCTCTGGCTACCGCCCCCAGTTCTACTTCCGGACGACCGACATAACTGGTACGGTAAACCTCCCCGAAGGCAAGGAAATGATCATGCCTGGTGATAATACGGAGATCCTCGCGGAACTTATCTACCCGATCGCCATGGAAAAAGGCCTCAAGTTCGCCATCCGCGAAGGCGGCCGAACAGTGGCGTCTGGCCAGGTTATCGACATTATAGAGTAAGCACCTTCTGGTTCTGATTCAACAAAGCCGTCCGTAAGGGCGGCTTTGTTGTTTTTGGAATTTAACCGGATTTTAAAAATTGATTGCTTGCTTTCTAATTAAGAGCTACAATACTCCTTCTGCCAGTGGCTATGGTGCTACGGCTATATCAGCTTAGGAGGAAATATGAAAAGGCTTTCTGCAGTATTATTGATGCTGTTGTGCGTCTCCGCGGTCGTGTTTGCCGCTCCTGTTGAATTGGATTTCTGGCATTCAATGACAGGGAAAAATGCAGAGTACGTACAAATTATTGCTGATAAATTCAACGCCAGCCAGACTGCGTATAAGATTACCCCTGTTTATAAGGGTTCTTACAGCGATTCCATGAATGCTGGCATTGCAGCTTTCCGGGCCAAGCAGCCTCCCGCAATCATACAGGTATACGAAGTCGGCACAGCAACGATGATGGCAGCAAAAGGTGCCGTGAAGCCTGTATACCAGCTGATGAGCGAGGCCAATGAAAAGTTTGACCCCAAAATTTATATTCCAACTATTACCAGCTACTACTCTACGAGCAAGGGAGAAATGCTCTCTCTGCCCTTCAATTCATCCACCTCGGTAATGTACTACAACAAAGATGCATTCAAAGCCGCTGGACTTAATCCTGAAAAGCCTCCGGTTACCTGGCCTGAGTTCTTCGAAGTAGCCAAGAAGCTGAAGGCTTCAGGAATGGAGGGTGGTTTCTCCACCAACTGGATTTCCTGGATACAGCTTGAGAACTTTGCAGCATGGCATAACATACCCTTTGGTACCAAGGCAAATGGTTTTGAAGGACTTGATACAGAACTCGTTTTCAATACTCCTCAGGTGCTGAAGCATTTTGAGACGATCTATCAACTGTCAAAAGACAAGGTTTTCATTTATGGAGGTAGGGAAAACAAAGCTAATCCGCTTTTCTCTTCCGGCCAGGTAGGAATGCACTTTGAGTCGATTGGCGGATATGCCAACTTCAAGAATACCTGCAAATTTGATTTTGGAGTTGCCCGGCTTCCTTATTATGAAGGCTCAGGAATTCCCCAGAACTCTATAATTGGTGGCGCCAGCCTTTGGGTGTTCAATGGTAGAACCAGCGATGAATACAAAGGAATAGCCAAATTCTTTACTTTCCTGTCCACAGCCGAAATACAGGCTCTATGGCACCAGAATACAGGATATCTGCCGATAACCACTGCCGCCTACGAGCTGACCAAATCCCAGGGTTTCTATAACACCAACCCTGGTCCCGAGATTGCCATCAAGCAGTTGCTGAACAAGGCTCCGACAAAGAATTCAATGGGCATCCGTTTTGGCAATTTCAACATCATCCGGGAGATCGAGGACCAGACTTGGGAAGATATCCTGGCAGGTAAGATTACCGTCAAGGATGGTTTGGACAAGATGGTGCGTGAAGGCAACAAGACCTTGAGGGATTTCGAGCGCTTGTACAAGTAACTAAACACTATTCTTCAATGACGGAGCTGGCTTAGGCTGGCTCCGTATCCTTCATTCCGTCAGGACTCCGATATGGTTCAACAGTACGAATTTAGATCACGGCTTTTACCGTATGCTTTGGTATTTCCACAGATGCTCATTGTATTTATATTTTTCTTCTGGCCATCTTTGCAGGCTGTCTGGCAATCGTTTTTTCTGCAGGATCCGTTCGGTGGAAGAATGATATTTGTAGGGTTGGAAAATTATACGGTATTATTTACCAATCCTGACTCGAATTATGGTGCATCTTTCAGAGTTTCGGTAGCGTTTGCAGTATCGGTTGCGGCTTTATCCATGATAATCGCCCTGTTCCTGGCTACACAGGCAAACAAAAAAATCCGCTTTGCCTCCTTCTATAAAACAATGATGATCTGGCCCTACGCAGTGGCAACGATGGTTGCAGGTGTTTTGTGGCTTTTCATGTTCAATCCGAATGTCGGGGTCATTGCCTGGTTTCTGAAAAATCGGTTTGGAGTGGAATGGCAGCATCTTCTCAATGCCAATCAGGCTTTCCTGTTGCTGACTCTTGCCGCAAGCTGGAAGCAGATTTCGTATAATTTTGTGTTTTTTCTTGCCGGCCTGCAGAGTGTTCCCAATGATCTTATCGAAGCTGCAGCCATAGACGGGGCAGGTCCTGCACACAGATTCTGGACAATCATATTTCCTCTTTTGTCGCCGACAACATTCTATTTACTTGTGATGAACCTGGTGTATGGTTTCTTTGAGACATTCCCAATAATCCATCAGGTTACCGCAGGCGGACCTGGCCAATCTACGAGCATTCTTGTCTATAAAGTATGGAGGGATGGTGTAATCAATCTGGATCTGGGTGGTTCATCTGCGCAGTCGGTCATCCTCATGATCATGGTGATCGGATTGACTATTGTTCAGTTCCGCTTCATCGAGCGGCGCGTGCACTATTAGGAGACGGGGAAATGACTGAACACGGTATTGTACGCAGGATAATGCCACATTTTTTTTTGATATTAGCGGCTTTTATCCTTCTATTTCCAATTTTATTGGTTTTTATTGCATCTTCCCATACGAGCGCTGAAATTCTGTCGGCACCCATGCCGCTGGCGCCTGGTCCGCATTTTGTTGAAAACTATTCCCGCGCAATCCTTGAAGGAAATAAAAACCTTGGAGCATCGGCGCTTACAATGCTCAAAAATTCATTGGTCATGGCGCTCGGAATATCTACAGGCAAGATCATTGTGTCGCTATTTGCGGCATTTGCCATAGTATTTTTTCATTTCAAGCTCAGAAAATTCTGTTTCTGGGCAATATTCATAACGCTTATGCTGCCGGTGGAAGTACGCATCATGCCAACCTATAAAGTAATATCCGATCTGGGTTTACTCAATTCCTATGCTGGCTTGATACTTCCCATGGTCGTTTCGGCTACTGCGGTGTTCTTGTTCAGACAATTTTTCATGACTGTGCCCAGGGAGATAGCGGAAGCGTCCCAGATCGACGGCGCCAGGCCGATGCAATTTTTCTGGAACATCCTCCTCCCCATGACCAGGACTCCCGTTGCCGCGATGTTTGTCATCCAGTTCATCTATGGCTGGAACCAATACCTCTGGCCGCTGTTGATCACGACAAAACAGGAGTATTATACAATCCTCATAGGAATCAACCGGATGCTCTCCGGTGCAGATGTCCAGATAGAATGGCAGATAGTCATGGCTACCACCTTCCTTGCAATGTTGCCTCCAGCTCTTGTTGTGCTCATCATGCAGAAGCAGTTCATAGCCGGCATGACCGACCGCGAAAAATAGACTAAAAAGTAAAAGAATCTGCACAGAGACACCGAGAAGATGAGAAGAATGATATGGGGATAGGTAGGAAGTATGGGAATTGACTTTACGACCCACTTTCTTTCCTTATTTCCATTCCATCCCCTCATCTTCTCTGTGTCTCTGTGTTAAAATTCCTCTATCCTATCTCAATAATTGTAATGGGTTGACATTTATTTCCAGTTAGGGCATTATCCACGGGCTGATCATCTGGGCGCAGTGGCGTCCGCGAAGGATGGTTGGTCGCCGTTGGCAGGTAATGCCACGCGCGATGCGAGGTTCCACGACCTCGAGTGTCCGGGTTTACAGGCACGCCCGCCAGGGTACGGCTTGTCAGGCGCCGACGCAAGCGATCTTTGGAGGACACATGAAAGACAGGATTCGTGTACGACTCAGGGGATTTGATGTCCGTCTTATTGACGACAGTGCCAAGTCCATAGTCACAACAGTTCAGAGGGCAGGGGCAAAGGTCGCAGGGCCTATTCCTTTACCTACGAAGATCAGCAAGTATACCGTACTTCGGTCTCCGCACGTGCATAAGAAGGCGCGTGAGCAGTTCGAAATGCGCACACATAAGCGCTTGATCGACATTCTGAGCCCGACTCCCGATGTCATGGATGCACTTATGAAGCTCGAGTTGCCTGCAGGGGTGGACGTCGAGATCAAGCAGTAAACGGCCGGTTTCGTACCGAACCGTTCAACGCTCAGGAGAGACTTATGATTGGATTGATCGGACAGAAGATAGGCATGACGCAAATCTTCGACGATGGGGGCCAGCTTGTACCAGTAACGGTCGTAGCTGTTATACCCAACAAGGTTGTCGCCCGAAAAACCGCAGATAAAGATGGTTATGATGCCGTCGTTCTGGGTTACAGGGAGATGAAGAAGATAAATGTAACAAAGCCGTACGCTGGCCAGTTTCCCGAAGGCATTGCGCCGGTCCGGACGCTCCGCGAGATGCGTGATTTTAGTGGCGAGGCAGAAATTGGCAAGGAACTCGGTGTTTCTCTTTTTGAGGGAACCAGATTTGTAGACGTGATCGCCATCAGCAAGGGTAAAGGATTCCAGGGTGTAATCAAGCGCTGGGGTTTCTCCGGTGGACGCAATACGCATGGTTCCAAGTTCCATCGAGAGCCTGGTTCCACTGGTCAGAGCACTTACCCGCACCACACCTTCAAAAACAAGAAAATGCCAGGCCGTATGGGTCGTGAGCGTGTTACCGTCCAGAACCTTAAATTGATGAAGGTTGATGTGGACAATGGGTACATGCTTATCCGTGGCGCCGTTCCAGGACCACGCAACTGCGTTGTCGTCGTCCGTTCGGCAGTCAAGAAAGCTAAGTGAGGATAGACTGATATGCAAGGCAAAGTCTTTTCCATACAGGGCAAGGAAATCCGTACGATAGATCTATCGGACGATGTGTTCGGCTTGCCGGTCAATGAAGACGTGATCTGGTATGCCATCAACAATGAATTGGCCAATAAACGTGTTGGCACGGCTGATACCAAGACGCGTTCCGATGTTCATGGAACCAATCGTCGCCCATATGCCCAGAAGGGTACTGGCCGAGCCAGGCAGGGTGACGTAAAGGCTCCTCAATTCGTCGGTGGTGGTACGGTGTTTGGACCGCATCCCAGGGATTACTCGTATTCGATGAACAAGAAAGCCAAGCGCCTGGCCATGAAAAGCATCCTGAGCCTGAAAGCCCAGAATGCAACCATGAAGGTTGTCGAAGATTTCTCCATAGAGAGCGGGAAAACCAAGGATCTTTCATCCCTGTTGTCCGGGTTTTTACCTGGAGACAAGGCTGAGAGGACGGTGGTCATACTCAAGGATGACGATGCGATGGTCAAGCGGGCCGGGCGGAATATTCCCTGGCTGCACTTCCTGTCGTTCAATCGCCTTCGTGCTCATGATCTTTTCTATGGACGCACCGTTATCGTGATGGAATCCGCGGTAAAGAGCCTCAACGAATTTTACGCGGACAAGTAAGGAAGGCGAGCAATGCAGTACGAGAGCATACTTATAGAGCCTGTCCTCAGCGAGAAGACCAACATTCTTCGCGAAGAGGGGCAATACGTTTTCCGGGTGGATCCGCGTGCAACCAAGGTCCAGGTCAAGGAAGCCGTAAAAAGGCTGTTCGAGGTGCATCCGATTTCATGCACCATCATGAATGTAAAGGGCAAGCCCAAGAGGCTTCGCTACCGTTTGGGTTATACCGCCTCGTGGAAGAAGGCCATTGTTCGTTTAGCCAAGGGCGAAACGATCAAGGCTTTTGAAGGCGCGTGAGCGAAATAGGGGAATAGCATGGCTATAAAGACATTCCGGCCGATAACCCCCGGACTCAGGCACCGGGTACAGGTGGTTAATGATGCTCTTACCATCGGGAACGAGCCTCAGAAAGCCCTCACCAAGGGCAAGAAGCAAACAGCAGGTCGAGCCTCCAATGGTCGCATTTCAATGCGGCGCAAGGGCGGTGGACATAAGAGAAAGTATCGTGAGATAGACTGGAAGCG
>JFJP01006027.1_pt1 | contig 18142 bp, 21 predicted proteins | sample 431651 | NCBI WGS metagenome assembly JFJP01 (sample SAMN02602958, study PRJNA72255) | Microbial mat metagenome, whole genome shotgun sequencing project. | biome: fresh water; feature: sink hole; material: water; isolation source: purple microbial (photo- and chemosynthetic) mats found in...
GCTGGCCAGCTCGACTGGCGCATCAGCCCCTTCAAACACAAAGAGCTCAAACCGGGCAGCTGCGTTGCGTCGATAGACCTCCAGACGGGGTGTCTCGGTATCGAGCAGTGCGTACTCTTGCAAGCTGACAAGCTTTTGCAAGCTGAGAAATTTTTGTCCCCGGTCATACGCGGCGGTGGACGGTGACAGCACTTCCAGAATCAGCAGGGGCTCGTGCAGTGCCAGGGCGCCCATGTCGTGCAGATCGTGGGCGCTGCAGGTCACCACCACATCGGGATAAAACCAATGCTCGGTAGCGGTTGCAGCCACCTTCACGTCGCCAGAAAAGACTCTGCAGGCTTTGCCCGCCAAGTGTGATTTGAATGCCAGAACGCTGGCCACGGTTGCCAGGTTATGTCGCAACGTACCACCCGTCATGGCAAACACTTCACCATGAAAAAAATCATGTTTTTCAGTTTGTTGCAACTCCCAGGCAAGGTAATCGCGAGCGGTCAAAGTCTGTTGGACTTGGGCTGAGGCCATGGCAAATCTCCGGTTCGATGTGCGTCAATTGTCGGGGAAGGCGGGTCTATTTGACGAAGCCAATCCTTACCGCACAAAATCGCGTTGCCGGCCCCACGGATTTTTGTCGGCGCTGTTGTCTTTCACCAGTTTCTGGTGCGCCTCCTGGATGTTGAGGAGCGCAGTCAACACCTCGGGCGGGAAGCCCTGGCGCGCGTGATCCCGGGTGTCGGCCAGCAACTTGGTGATGTACATGGCGGCCTCGGCATGGCCCCTGAGCAAGCCTAGCGCTTTGGCAACGGCTGGGAATTTGTCCGCCAGCAACAAAAAATCAGGGTCGAGTTGATCGGTCATGGGCACTCCTTCAAGTGGGCGCTTCGTCTTCATCACCTGTTGGACGAACTTTGCGAACCCTGGGTTTGGCGATCAGTTCCAGATAAAACGCGTCTGCACCTTCTTTGGCAGCCGCATCCATCAGCGCCGTGATGTTGGCAAAGTGAACGCCCACCGCCACGGCCTGACTGCTGCCAAACTTGCAGTCAAAGTCCCAAAAATCAACGCCTGCAGGCAAGGCCTTGTTGCGCTCGCGCTTGATGTACTGGCGAATTTCGTGTTTGGTGGCCTCCAGCACACGGTCGCGTGGTTTGTTTTCGATGTTGAGTTTGAATGTTTTCTTCACAATGTCCTTTGAATCAGTCCGAACCACACCTGTTACGGCCGGCTTCGCACAGGCTGACGATTATGCAGTTTGGCACAGACTCTTGTTGGCCGTGTCAGCAGCGCGCGGCGCGGGCCACCGAGCGTAAACTGCGCCCACCCATTGCATGCCATTGGCTACCCCAGCCAGCCGCACCTGAGCCACCCCATCACCATGAATTTTTCCACCCTGGGCCTGTCGCCCGCCTTGCTGGCCGCCACGACCGCGCTCGGCTACACCCACCCGACGCCAATTCAAGCCGCTGCGATTGCGCCAGCCCTGGCGGGTCAGGACATTCTGGGTTCGGCGCAGACGGGTTCTGGCAAAACACTGGCCTTTGCGTTGCCCTTGCTGCAGCACCTGCGGCCTACCGTGCAACGCCCCCGCTGCGTGCAAGCGCTGGTGCTGGTGCCCACGCGCGAACTGGCGGTACAGGTGGGCGAGGTGATTGCGGCGCTGGCCCGGCACTTGCCCCAACCCGCCCGGGTGTCGGTGCTGTTTGGCGGCGTGTCGATCAACCCGCAGATGCTGCGGCTGCGCGGTGGCACCGATGTGGTGGTGGCCACACCCGGACGTTTGCTGGATTTGCTGGCACACAAGGCCTTGTCGTTGGCAGGCACCTCGCTGCTGGTGCTCGATGAAGCCGACCGCATGCTGGACCTGGGCTTTGCCGACGAACTGGCGCAACTGCTGGCGCTGCTGCCGTCGCAACGGCAAAGCCTGTTTTTTTCAGCCACCTTCAGCCCGGCAGTGCAGGCACTGGCCAATAGCCTGCTGCGTTCGCCGGTGCGGGTGGCGGTGCAGGGACCGGCATTGCAGCCCATCGAGATCGTGCAGCGCGCCCTGGCCGTGGACGGTGCCCGGCGCACAGCGTTGTTGCGCCACTTGATTGCCGATCAACGGTGGCCGCGCGTGCTGGTGTTTGTGGCCACCAAATACGCCGCCGAGGTGGTGGCCGACAAACTGCGCCGTGCCGGACTGACGGCAGAACCGTTTCATGGCGAACTCAGCCAGGGCAAGCGCACTCAGGTACTGACTGACTTCAAGGCGAGTCGCCTGACTGCCATGGTGGCCACCGACATGGCCGCGCGTGGGCTCGACATAGCCGGGCTGCCGGTAGTGGTAAATTTTGACCTGCCCAGGTCCACGCAAGACTACACCCACCGCATTGGTCGCACCGGGCGCGCCGGTGAGCCTGGTCTGGCGCTGAGCTTTGTCAGCGCCGCCACGCAGGCGCATTGGCGATTGATTGACAAGCGCCAACAGCTCAACCTGACGCTGGAAACCGTGGCCGGCTTTGAGCCCACCGAAGTGGCGCCCGCTGCGTCCTCCGACCCCAATGCCAGTGGCAACGGCGGCATCAAGGGGCTGCGACCCAGCAAAAAAGACCGGCTGCGTGCAGCGAATGCTGTTGCGGTAAAACTGTCCTGAATTTCACCGTCGTCTAAAATTGCGATTCCTTTCCAACAGCCTCTGGATGAACACCATGAACCGCTGCCTTCGATTCTCAAAACACCTGCTGGCCGGTGCCGCGCTAGCCAGTCTGGCGGTCCTGACCGCTGCGCCGCTGGCCGCGCAAGTCTTGCAGCGGCAGTTTCCAGCGGCCGCGCTGCGCGGCACGCTGCAGGTCACCACCCCACCCGACATCCTGATCAATGGCCACCCAGCCCGCCTGTCGCCCGGTGCGCGCATCAAGGGCACGACCAACACGCTGGTGATGTCGGCCAGCCTGGCGGGGCAGTCTGTGCTGGTCAACTACATGCGCGACGGCCAGGGCCTGGTGCATGAGGTGTGGCTGCTGACCGACGCAGAAGCCCAGGAAAAGCGCGACAGCGAATAGGTCTGCCACTTGCTGCGCCTTGGCCTATGGCCCGCAGAATTGGGCTACAAGAGCCCAATTTGGTGACTACTCGCCGGCGGACCTGGCAGCCTTGGGCCAAATTGGGAACCGACCCAAAATCTGCTACAGCGCTGGTTTCAAGCGGCTGGTGACAGCACTCCATAAATTTAGAAGAAATAGGGCTATAGCCCATATACAGCAAGCGCTACCAGCTACATATTTAATATCAATCGACACGACCATGAGCAAAAAAGTATTTATCAAAACCTACGGCTGCCAGATGAACGAGTACGACTCGGACAAGATGAGCGACGTGCTGGGCGCGGCGCAAGGGTATGAGCCCACCGACAACGTCGAAGAGGCGGACCTGATCTTGTTCAACACCTGCTCGGTGCGCGAAAAGGCGCAAGAAAAGGTGTTCTCAGACCTCGGCCGTGTCAAGCACCTGAAGAAAAAGGGCGCGCTGATTGGTGTCGGCGGCTGCGTGGCCAGCCAGGAGGGCGCGGCCATCATCGAGCGCGCACCGTATGTGGATGTGGTGTTTGGCCCGCAAACCCTGCACCGGTTGCCGCAGATGCTGATTGAGCGTGCGCGGCTGAACCGCGCGCAGGTGGATGTCAGCTTTCCCGAGATCGAAAAGTTTGACCACCTGCCGGTGGCGCGGGTGCAAGGCGCCAGCGCCTTTGTCAGCATCATGGAAGGCTGCTCCAAATACTGCAGCTACTGCGTGGTGCCCTACACGCGCGGTGAAGAGGTGCACCGGCCGTTTGAAGACGTGCTGGTGGAGGTGGCGGGCCTGGCCGACCAGGGCGTGAAAGAAATCACCTTGCTGGGGCAAAACGTCAACGCCTGGCGCGCCCCCATGACCAGTCACGCCAGCGGCGCCGGTCACCACCTTGAAATGGCCGACTTTGCCACCCTGCTGGACTATGTGGCCGATATTCCTGGCATTGAGCGCATTCGCTATGTGACAAGCCACCCCAACGAATTCACACCGTCGCTGATTGCTGCTTACGGCAAGATTCCCAAGCTCGTCAGCCACCTGCACCTGCCGGTGCAGCACGGCAGCGACCGCATTCTGGCGGCCATGAAGCGTGGCTACACCGCACTGGAATACAAGAGTACGGTGCGCAAGCTGCGCGCGGTACGCCCCGATATGTCGATGAGCAGCGACTTCATCGTCGGCTTTCCGGGTGAAACCGAGGACGACCACCGCCAGATGATGCGGCTGATCGACGAGGTGGGCTTTGACAACAGTTTCAGCTTCATCTTCAGCCCGCGCCCCGGCACACCGGCGGCCAATTTGCCCGATGACACGCCGCACGAAGTCAAGCTGCGCCGGCTGCAAGAGGTGCAAGCCGCCATCAACGACGGCATCCGGTGCATCAGCGAGAGCCGGCTGGGAACGGTGCAGCGCATTCTGGTGGAAGGCACGTCCAAGCGCGACAGCACCGAGCTGATGGGCCGCACCGAGTGCAATCGGGTCGTCAACTTTGTCGGTGAGCCGCAGCTGATCGGGCAGATGGTGCACGTCAACATCACCGAGACCCGACCCTTCACGCTGCGCGGCGAGGTGCTGGCACCAGCATCGGATGCCTGGACTGCTGCACGCCAACCTCCCTTGTAAAAAACCGAGCACGCCATGTTTTTTTCCACCGACCTCGACACCATCACCCACGGCATCCAGCTGGCCGTGGCACCGGTGTTTTTGTTGACCGCAGTGGCGGGCATGATCGGCACCGCCGCCGGTCGGCTGGCGCGCATCATTGACCGCGCACGGGTGGTTGAAGCCCTGATTGATGCCGCTCCCGCCAACCACTTGATGTTGCCGGCGTTTGGCGAGTTGCGGCAACTGCGCCGACGCGGCACCCTGGTCAACACCTGCATTGCGCTGCTGACGTTCTGCGCCATCATGATCGGGCTGACGATCGTGACGCTGTTTCTTGGCGAGACCACGGCGCTGCAGATGTTCCACATCGCCACCGCGCTGTTTCTGGGCGGTGTCAGTTTTTTTCTGCTGGCGCTGCTGTGCTTTCTGGCCGAGACGCTGATTGCCACCCAGGTGCTCAAGTTCAGACGCCCTGATCGGCGCTAGGCAAGCCGCACCCGGGCTGCAACCCGTATGTGCCTGCGCACCGGCGAGTCGATGGTTTGAGGTCCGTGCAGTCATGACACCATCAGCCTGTCGCGTCCGAATATTTGCGCTGGTCTGTCAACCAAAATTGTGCGTCAGGCGTTGAAAGCCCACCTTCGCTAAATCCTTGAAGGTTTCTTGTCCAAACTAACTCCCGGAAATTGAAACATGAACAAACTCCTCGCTGCCCTGATCGCTGGTCTTTTCGCCGTTGGCTCTTTCGCTGCTGCGTCGGCTCCTGAAGCCGCTCCTGCCAAAGCAGCTGAAAAGATGGAAGCCAAGGCTGAAAAGAAAGCTGAAGCACCTGCTGCTGACGCATCGGCACCTGCCAAGAAAGTCAAGAAAGCTAAGAAAGCCAAGAAGGCTGCCTCTGCGGCCTCTGCTGCCTAATTTCCAGTCAGGCATCATTGCTTGAATCCAGAGGCCCGCTGATGCGGGCTTTTTTTCGTGCTGCGGTTCACACTGTCCACTTCGATGCGTCAAAATTGCACCATGAAACTACTAATGACCGGACTCTTTGCACTGCTGGGCGCGTGTGCCAACGTCAGTTTTGCGCAGGGCGCAGCGCAACTTGAATTGCCGCGCACCCAAATCACGGCAGGCATGTACCTGATCGACACCCAGGTAGCCGCCACCCCGCAACAGCGTGAAGTGGGTCTGATGTTCCGGGAACGCATGCCGCAATCTGAAGGCATGCTGTTTGTCTTCGACCGCCCCAGTGAACAGTGTTTCTGGATGAAAAACACCCTGATCCCGCTGACCGCCGCCTTTGTGGCCGACGACGGCCGTATCGTCAATCTGGCCGACATGAAGCCGCTCAGCACTGAATCACATTGCTCCAAACAACCGGTACGCTATGTGCTGGAGATGAATCAAGGCTGGTTTCTGAAAAAAGGCATCAAGGCGGGTTTCAAACTCGGTGGCCGGCCGTTTGACAGCCAATAGCCGTGTTTTGATCACCCCATTCAAACACCTGCTGCGCTACCCGGCGCAGCGTAGCCGCTTGCGCTTGGAATTGCGCAGTCTGTGGCAGCTGGCCTGGCCCATGCTGGTGGGGCAGTTGGCCAACGTGGGCATGGCGGTGGTCGATGTGGCGATGGCCGGGCACGCCTCGGCGCAAGACCTGGCTGGCGTGTCATTGGGGGTGTCGATCTGGAACATGCTGATCATCACGCTGATGGGCGTGATGATGGCGGTCAACCCTACGGTGGCGCATCAGGTGGGCGCTGGCGATCTCGAAGGCGTGCCGCATGTGGTGCGCCAGGCCCTGTGGAAGGCGCTGGGACTGGGCCTGCTGGCCTGTCTGCTGGCCAACTGGGCGGCGCTGCTGTTTGACCACATGGCGCTGGAGCCACGCGTACGCATGCTGGCCATTGACTTCACCCTGATCACCAGTCTTTCCATGCCCCTGTTTGCCTGCTACCGCGTGTTGCACGGCTACAGCACCAGCATCAACCAAACCAAGCCGCTGATGGTGATTGCACTGCTGTCGTTGCTGATCAACATCGCGGTCAACAGCCTGCTGGTGTTTGGCACGCTGGGCTTCCCACGGCTTGGTGGGGTTGGTTGTGCCTGGGCGACGCTGGTCACGGTCGCCTTCAATTTGCTGGCGCTGCTGTGGTGGATGCGCCGCTCGGCCGCCTACCGCAGCACCTGGCCCTTTGCGCGCTTCGAGTCACCCCAATGGCAGCCCATCAACAACTTGCTGAAACTTGGCTTGCCGATTGGCATCACCTATTTTGCCGAAAGCAGTGCGTTTAGCCTGATTGCCCTGCTGGTGGCCCAATTTGGCAGCACCCAGGTGGCAGCGCACCAGATTGCACTGAACTTCACCTCGCTGGTGTTCATGGTGCCGCTCAGTCTGGGGCTGGCGCTGCTGACACGCGTAGGGCAGTCGCTCGGCGCAGGGGATGTCATTCACGCTCGCTTTCAGGCCTGGATCGGGGTCGCGCTGGGGCTCGGGTTTGCCATGGTTTCGGCGCTGCTGATTGCGCTGTTTGCCCGGCAGATCGCCCAGGCTTACACCCGCGATGAGGCCGTGGTGGCGCTGACAGTACAACTGCTGTATCTGGCAGCCTTGTTCCAGTTGTCCGATGCCACCCAGGTGGTGACCAGTTGCGCGATTCGGGGCTACAAGGTCACGCGTTCGCCAATGGTGATTCACCTGACGGCGTTCTGGGTTGTTTCACTACCGCTGGGTTACCTGCTCGGCATCAGGCCCGACTGGCTGGCCTGGGCTCCGACGCAGCCGATGGGGGCGCAGGGCTTCTGGGCAGCACTGGTGGTTGGCCTCACCATCGCAGCGCTGGGACTGGTCTGGCTGCTGCGCCAGGTGGCACGCTCACGATTGGCATCGTGAAGCATCCGCTTGCCATCAGGCAAACACATTCAAAATGACCACCCCCACCGCAATGAAAGCCATGCCCAGCAGGGCCATCGGGCTCAAGGACTGGTCAAACCACCACCACCCCACGATTGAAATCAAGACAATCCCGACACCTGACCAAACTGCATAAACAATGCCAACAGGAATGCTGCGCAGGGTCAGCGACAAGCAATAAAACGCCACCACATAGCCCACGACCACCACCACAGAGGGCGTAAAACGGGTCAACCCATCCGACGCTTTGAGCGCCGTGGTGGCAATGACCTCGCAGACGATCGCAATGACCAGATAAACCCACTGCATGACAACCACCGCCTCAGGCACACCCTGACTGGCCAGCCAACAACAGCGCACTTCGCGCGATGGCTGGCGGGGTCTGCGCTATGGCGGCAAATAGTTTGTTCAAGCAGTGGCCCTCAGGAAAGCTCAGTGGCAGGGATATTACCCGGCTTGGTTTGTGGTTTTTTGGCGATACCTGCCACCAACAAGGCATTTTCTTGCATTGATCTGACACTCACGACAGTGTCATTGAGCGTGAATGGCCCGGAAACCCTGGATAATCCGCGCTGTGTGGCACATGTCTTGCGTCGCAAACTTGTGGCTGAGGCCACAAAGCTGATGCCACCTTGACCGCCCCACCCTCATTTTTGTTTTTACTCTGGAGACGCCATGGTCACTACTTCCAAAGCCTCAAGCACAGCGGCAGCCACTGACAAATCAGCCCCGAAAAAAACGGCCGCTGCGGCACCGGTTGAAGCCAAAAAGACGCCTGCCAAAGCCACCCCGGCTAAGGCGGCTGCCAAGTCGCCTGCCACGCCAGCCGCTGTCGCCAGCAAGCCAGTGACCGTCAAAACGACGTATGCACCGATTGCACCGGCACCGGTTGCAGCGCCGACGCCCGTTGTTGCGCCGAAACCGGTTGCCGCACCTGCAGCAGTTGCACCCGCAGCAGTTGCACCTGCCAAAAAAGCACCTGTCAAAGAGGCATCCGTTGCTGCACCTGTTACTGCACCCGTTGCCAGTGCCGCTGCGAACAAGGTGGCTGAGTCAAAGCCTGCAGCCAAGAAATCAACCAAACCAGCAGCGGCTGCAAAACCCGCAAGCGCCAAGCGCCCGGCCATGAGTGCCGAACAGCGCCAGCACTATGTCGAAGTAACGGCCTATTACATCGCCGAGCGGCGTGGCTTTACCCAGGGTAATCCAGTCAATGACTGGGCCGAGGCTGAGGCAGAAGTTGACCGACTGATTGCCAGCGGCCATTTTTCCATCTGATTGCCGGGGTCACACGGGGCATTTTGCGCTGCCCCGGCAGCCAACCCGCTAAGCGCTGACGATGCTGCGCATCCACTGTGGCAGTTCCACCGCTTTCTGTTTCGGGAAATCAACCCAGATGGTGGTCGCACCACCGGCTGCGTAAATCACGCCCGGTTGCTCGGCGATTTCCATGGTCGCCCAGGTCTCAAACGTGGTGCGCGCCGGGTCGCTGGTGTACATCTTGACCAACACGTCGCCCGGGTATTCGAGCTGCTTGTAGAAATTGCAGAAGGCGTTGACGATCACCGGGCCTTCACCCAGTGGATTGGGCATGCCCCCAATGGCGCGCAACCAGTCAATGCGCACTGTTTCCAGGTAGCGGAAATAGGTCGTGTTGTTGACGTGGCCCATCGCGTCCATGTCGCCCCAACGGATGGGGATGACCACTTCAAACACCAGTTTTTTGTCGTCGGGAATATCAAATTTCATGGCTTCTCCTGAAGTTCAGATGACGATGACTTTGGCAAACGCAGCCTCAGCGATGCGCCTGGATGGATGCCAGTATGCCCAAAGTGAACAAGCCAGCGGCCAGCCACTGCGCCATGACGGGCCAGCTGCCGTCCCAGGCAAACGAATACAGCAGGCCAAACAGCGTCTCGCTAACGATCAGTTGACCACACAGACTGACACTCAACTTCTGGCTGGCCAGGTTCCACAAGATGCTGGCACCCCACCCCGCACCCACCCCGGTCACTATACAAGCAATAGCTGCCATCGCAATACCATCAAGGGCTAGAAGCACTTTTGACTCTGAACCGGTGAACCACCACAGCAGCAGTGCGCCCAAGCCCGTGGCCACGCCTAGCCAGTTGGCCCATTCGGTGGCGCTAACCTCGGGGTGGCGTTTGAGCCAGGCGGCATTGAGCAGTGCGAACGCCGTCCAGCACAGCATGGCTGCCAGCGCCAGCGCCACGCCCCACCAAAAATGAGCACCATCGAGCGGCAACCGGGTGGCATTGCTCAGTGACGCGTGCATCATCAGCGCCAATCCGGCGGCCGTCAGCAACAAGCCAGGAACCAGCGCTGCCCATTTCAGCCCCAGCGGTTTGCCCAGCAGCATGACCCAGATCGGAATGGTGCCAATGATCAGCGTGGGCACTTCGGAGCCCGCCGCCACAATGGCCTGCGCCAGCAGCAGGTAATAGCCGGTGGCGCCCAGAAAGCTCATCCCCAGTGCGCTCGCCGCTTGCTGCCAGCTTGGCCAGGTGTGGCTGCGCCATGTCAGCCCCATCACCAGTGCCGCCATGGCGCCAAAGCTGACAAAGCGCCCAGCCGTCAAATCGACCGACGACAGGCCCACCGCCACGCGCGGCACCACAAATACCATGCCCCACAAGGCACCGGCAGCCAGCCCGGCGGCAATACCCTGCCAAAGATCTCTGGCGTGGTGTGTGGCCGTGTCAGACACCAAAACCGTCATCAGCCGAGATCACCGCGCCGTTGATCAAGTGGCTTTGGTCCGAGCACAGCATCACCAGCAAGGCATCGAGGTCTTGCGGCTGCCCGATGCGCTTGCGCGGCAGCATCTGGATCAGCTTTTGGCCCTGCTCGGTTTGCCAATGGGCGTGGTTGAGCTCGGTGTCGATATAGCCTGGGCAAATCGCGTTCACATTGATGCCAAATTTGCCCCATTCAAGTGCCATGGCCTTGGTCATCTGGATGACCGCCGCCTTGCTCATGGCATACACGCCAATTTTTGGAAACACGCGCAAACCTGCGGCCGATGCGACATTGACAATGTTGCGCCACAAAAAAAGCGCCCTTGACGTTGGTGTCAAACACGTAGTCAAAGTCGCTGCCCTCCACGTCCTGCAGGCGCTGGCTGGTGCTGACGCCGGAGTTGTTGACCAGAATATCGATCGAACCCACCTCGGTTTCGGCATGTGCCACCGCTGATTTGATGGAGGCGTGGCTGGTCACATCCAGCTCGATCACATGGGCGTCACCGCCCTCGCCGTCAATCTGTGCGCGCAATTCCTTGAGTTTTTCGATGCGGCGACTGGCCAGTACCACGGCGGCACCGGCACTGGCCAAGGTGCGGGCAAATTGCGCACCCAGTCCGCCCGAGGCACCGGTAATAAAGGCAACCCGCCCCGACAAATCGATGTTGTAAGCCATTTTTGATTCTCCATTTTTATAGAACGACCGTTCTATTATGCGCAATTTACGCCGCCTAGAATTGCAACATTTCTGCCTGTTGAGGTTGCTCTGACGGGCGGCTTCCCTTACTCATTATCAAGCGAGACACACCATGACCCCGCAAGAAATCCTGGCTCAGTTCGGACCGCGTGAATCGATGGAATACGACGTGGTGGTGGTAGGTGCCGGCCCGGCCGGGCTGTCTGCGGCCATTCGGGTCAAGCAACGCGCCGCTGAAACTGGCAAAGAGGTGTCGGTGGTGGTGCTGGAAAAAGGCTCGGAGCCGGGTGCACACATCCTGTCGGGCGCAGTGCTTGACCCCCAGTCGCTGACCGAGCTGTTTCCCGACTGGAAGGCCATGGGCGCGCCTTTGAACCAGCCGGTGACCGACGAGGCGATGCTGTTTTTAAGCGAAGGCGGCGCGTACCGCACCCCCAACATGTTCTTGCCCAAGTGCAGCCAGAACCACGGCAACTACATCATCAGCCTGGGCGCGCTGACCCGCTGGCTGGCCACACAGGCCGAAGCACTGGGGGTGGAAATCTTCCCCGGCTTTGCCGCTGCTGAATTGCTGTACAACGAATCGGGTGCGGTCCGGGGTGTCGCCACCGGCAACATGGGGGTCGAGAAAAATGGCGAGCCTGGCGGCAACTTCCAGCTTGGCATGGAACTGCTGGGCAAATACACCCTCTTTGCCGAGGGCTCGCGCGGCCACCTGGGCAAGCAACTCATCGAAAAATTCAAGCTCGACGCAGGTTGCGACCCGCAGAGCTACGGCATTGGCATCAAGGAGCTCTGGGAGGTGGACCCAGCGCGCCACGAGCCAGGACTGGTGCTGCACACCGCCGGCTGGCCGATGGATGACAAAACTTATGGTGGCTCGTTCCTGTACCACATGGAAGGCAACAAGATCGCCATGGGCTTCATCACTGGCCTGAATTACAGCAACCCGTACCTGAGTCCGTTTGAAGAATTCCAGCGCTGGAAGACACACCCCAACATCCGCTGGTATCTGGAAAATTCCAAGGGTGAAGTCACTGCAAAACGAATAGCATACGGCGCCCGCGCCATCACGGCGGGAGGCCTTTTATCCCTACCAAAAACCGTGTTCCCCGGCGGTGCGCTGGTGGGCTGCGATGCGGGCTACCTGAATGTCAGCCGCATCAAGGGCAGCCACGCCGCCATCAAGTCGGGCATGCTGGCTGCAGAAGCCGCGTTTGAGGCGGTCAGCGCCGGCCGGTCGCAAGATGAACTGAGCGCCTACCCCGAGGCGTTCAAGAGCAGCTGGCTTTACACCGAACTCAACAAGTCGCGCAATTTCAAGAGCTGGTTCAAATACGGCCTACGCGTGGGCACGCTGATGAACGGACTGGAGCAGTTCACACTAGGCGGCAATATGCCGTGGACGATTCGCCGCGACCAGCCTGACCATGCCTACCTGAAACCGGCGTCGCAATGCCAGCCAATTGACTACCCCAGACCCGATGGCCGCCTGACGTTTGACCGCCTCTCCAGCGTGTTCATCAGCAGCGCCAACCACGAGGAAAACCAGCCGGCGCACCTGACCTTGAAAGATGCCAGCGTGCCGGTCAGCATCAACCTGGCCAAATACGCGGGGCCCGAGGCGCGTTACTGTCCGGCTGGCGTGTATGAATTTGTCCAGGACGACAACGGCAAGGACCGCTTGCAGATCAACGCGCAAAACTGCGTGCACTGCAAAACCTGCGACATCAAGGACCCGACGCAAAACATCGTCTGGGTGACGCCCGAGGGCGGCGGCGGGCCAAATTATTCGATCATGTAAGCCGTTAAAACGTTGTCAAGTCCCCATCAAGCAGCGCGCACCAGCAAGTGGGCGTGGACCGCGCCGGCTTTCAGGTGCCGGTGCAAACGCAGATTGAATGGCTGCAGACGTTCATCTGACCAACGTTCCGGGGCTTCCAGGTAAACGAAACCGGTGTCTGACAGCGCTTGCGCCGCCGCGGCCACGGCCGGCTCGAACAAGCTTGAGTCAAACGGCGGGTCGAGCAGCAGTAAATCCAGACTGCCCGGTGTCTGGCTGCGCAACGCTGCCACGCCATCACCGCGCAGCACCTGGACCACTTCAGCCTTGAGTTGCACCTGAATGCGCTTGAGTTGTGCCACCAGCGCCGCATCCAGTTCCACCAGTCGCACCTCTTTGGCACCGCGCGAGGCAGCCTCAAACCCCAGCGCACCGGTGCCAGCAAAGGCATCCAGACAACGCCAGCCGCTCAGGTCTTGGCCAAGCCAGTTGAACAGCGTCTCGCGCACCCGGTCGGGTGTGGGGCGCAGCCCCGGCCTGTCAGCGACGGGGAGTTTGCGGCGTTTGTATTGACCGCCAATGATGCGCACCTCGTGGGTTTGCACCAAGCGCGCTCGCGCCGGTTTGCGATTGGGGGAGGTGATGTCACTTTTCATCGGGAACAGCTGCAGTTGTTGACGGATAAAGACCTTCATGTCTGCGCAAGGACACCAGACGATGAAACTAGGAAAACCATGCTGATGGTAGCCGCGTGCCGTGGCGGCACCATCATCACGATCCCCGTCAAGAGGGCGATCGCGCCGGTTTCATAGAATGCCGAAACACCACGAAGCCCAAACATGTTCAGTTTCTTCAAGAAAAAGTTCCTCGCCAAAGACCAGCCTGCCATTGACGTGGCGGCGCCGACCCCACCACCGCCAGCGCCCACCACCCCGCCCAAGGGCGTGATTGCGCCGGCGGCGGCAAGCCGGGGCACGCTGAGAGAAGATTTGCCCGTAGCCGCTGTTCCAGCGGGTGTGGCTGCAACAGCCAGCACCACGGCGGACGAGCCAGCCCCGCGCCAATCATGGATGGACAAGCTCAAAGCCGGCTTGCGTAAAACCGGAGCCAACCTGGCCACGGTATTCACCGGCGCACAGATTGACAATGCGCTGTACGAAGACCTGGAAACGGCGCTGCTGCTGGCCGATGCCGGCACCAAGGCGACTGCCGCTCTGCTGGTGGACCTGAAATTTCGCGTCATGGACAGCGGCACCACCCAGCCAGCGGTCGTCAAAGGTCTGCTGATTGATGCGCTGACACATCTGCTGACACCACTGCAAAAGCCGCTGGTGATCGGCCAGTTCACGCCGACCGTGATCATGGTCACGGGGGTCAACGGTGCTGGCAAGACGACCTCGATTGGCAAGCTCACCCGGCATCTGGCCGACTCGGGGGCCAGCGTGCTGCTGGCCGCTGCGGACACCTTTCGTGCCGCCGCGCGCGAGCAGCTCGGCGTGTGGGCTGACCGCAACACCGTCGATATCATCAGCCAGGACGGTGGCGACCCGGCCGCCGTGGCGTTTGACGCAGTCAGCGCCGGGCGCGCGCGGGTCCGCGATGTGGTGCTGGTGGACACCGCCGGGCGCTTGCCCACACAACTGCACCTGATGGAAGAGCTGAAAAAGATCAAACGGGTGATTCAAAAGGCTGGCCCGCTGGATGGCACGCCGGCCAGCACCCCGCCGCATGAGGTCTTGCTGGTGATTGATGGCAACACCGGGCAAAACGCGCTGTCACAGGTCAAAGCTTTTGACGATGCGCTGGGCCTCACCGGGCTGATCGTCACCAAGCTCGACGGTACCGCCAAGGGTGGCGTGCTGGCGGCAATAGCCCGCGAGCGCCCCATTCCGGTGTATTTCATCGGTGTCGGCGAAAAACTCGAAGACCTGGAAACCTTTAACGCCCGCGAATTTGCCCAGGCGCTGCTGGCCTGAGGATTGGCGGCACCCATTTGATGGCTGTCACGCAGATGCCATCAAATCGCCTTGAAGATGTCATGGCTGGCTTTCAGAATGGCGTCAAGCGAGTGCGCATAGCACCCACAGAACGCCCTTCAAGCCCACAAGGAGTCAGCCATGAACGAACTTCCCAACCCGGTGTTTCCCCTGTCCGAAGTGAATTTTCCACGGGGGTCACTTCATCGACCTGATCCGCTGGCTGTTCCTGGGCCCGCCATGGCGACGACGTACGCGCCGCTCAGCGACTGAGATACCGTGTTTTTGCCACTGAAATGGGTGCCCGCCTGAATACATCGGTACCCGGGCACGATGTCGATCTGTTTGACAACTACTGCGAACACCTGCTGGTGCGCGACAGCAGCAGTGGCGAAGTGGTTGGCACCTACCGCGTGCTGACACCGGAGCAGGCCAAACGCGTGGGCAGCACCTACAGCGACACCGAATTTGACCTGACCCGCCTGCGCAGCATCCGCTCACGGATGGTGGAGTTGGGGCGCAGCTGCGTGCACCCCGACTACCGCAATGGCGGTGTCATCATGGCACTGTGGGGTGCGTTGGCCGAGTTCATGGTGCGCAACCAGCTCGACACGATGGTCGGCTGTGCCAGCATTCCGATGCTCTACAACGGTGTGGTCAGCGGCGACATGGCTGCCAGCATCTGGAACAAGGTCAAGCAAACCCACCTCGCGGCTATCGAATACCAGGTGCGCCCGCGCCTGCCGCTGCCGGTGGAGCGCTTTGACGCTAGCTTGGACGTTGAGCCGCCAGCCTTGATCAAGGGCTATTTGCGCCTGGGTGCCAAGGTGCTCGGTGCACCCGCCTGGGACCCTGACTTCAACACCGCCGATCTGCCCATGCTGATGCGCATTGCCGACTTGCCAACGCGCTACCGCAAGCATTTTCTGGGGGCCTGAGCGCACACCGCGACCAGACGGCCGTGTCTGGTGGCGTCCGTCGTTTGCTGATGTTTTAGCCCTCTAGCCCTTTCTGCTAAACGGCTGAAAGCTATTGATGATGTAGCATATCGCCAAGTTTGACAAAACTGGCCAATAACCCGGCAAAACAACACTCGGTGTCAGCGCCGTGCTGCTTTTGCGCCAGTCGCTTCACGAACGACTGAGCCTGGGTAAAAATGGGCGGTTCAAGTAGTACATTCACGCCCTATGAGTGCCGCCGAAACCACCCTCGATCCCCATGAAAGCATTGCCCTGCCGGGCGTGGGGCGAACACTCGTCATGGCCGGCATGCTGCAGCAAAAGTCTGCCGAGGAGATTTACCGCAAGGCGCAAGCGAAACGGTCGAGCTTCATTGCCGAATTGACGGGCTCGGGTGCCGTCTCGGCGGCGAATCTGGCGCACACCCTGTCACAGGCTTTTGCCGTGCCGCTGATTGATCTTGATGCTGTTGATCCAGCGCGCCTGCCCAAGGGGCTGCTGGACCCCAAAATTTGCCAGGACTACCGGTTAGTGGTGCTGGGAAAGCGGCCCAACCGGCTGATCGTGGCCACCGCCGACCCTTCGGATCAGCAAGCGGTTGAAAAAATCAAGTTTGCCACCCGCCTCAATGCGGACTGGGTGATTGCCGAGTACGACAAGTTGCTGAAAATGGTTGCTGCGCAATCGACCACGGCCACCGAGTCCATTGAGACCATCGTCGGTAGTGACTATGAATTTGACGATCTGGCCAGCGAGCCCGTCGTTGACAGCGCCCCGAGCGCCACCTCAGAGGTGGACGATGCGCCTGTCGTCAAATTCCTGCAGAAAATGCTGCTTGATGCCTTCAGCATGCGCGCCTCGGACCTGCATTTTGAGCCCTACGAGCACAACTACCGGGTGCGTTTTCGCATTGACGGGGAACTGCGCGAAATTGCCGCGCCACCGATTGCCATCAAGGACAAGCTGGCATCACGCATCAAGGTGATCTCGAAGATGGACATCGCGGAGAAGCGCGTGCCCCAGGATGGCAAGATGAAGCTCAAGATCGGGCCCGAACGGGTGATCGATTTTCGCGTCAGCACACTGCCCACCCTGTTTGGCGAAAAAATCGTCATCCGCATTCTGGACCCTGGCAGTGCCAAGATGGGCATTGATGCCCTGGGGTATGAGGCAGCCGAAAGAGAGCGCCTGCTGCACGCCATCAACCGCCCTTACGGCATGATTCTGGTGACGGGCCCCACCGGCTCGGGCAAAACGGTATCGCTTTACACGTGTCTGAACCTGCTCAACAAACCGGGCGTGAATATCGCCACGGTGGAAGACCCTTCGGAAATCAACCTGCCCGGCGTGAATCAGGTCAACGTCAATGAAAAGGCAGGACTGACGTTTGCCGCCGCGCTGCGTTCGTTCCTGCGGCAAGACCCGGACATCATCATGGTGGGTGAAATTCGTGACCTGGAAACGGCTGATATTGCCGTCAAGGCGGCGCAGACCGGGCATCTGGTGCTATCCACCTTGCACACCAATGATGCCCCCTCGACGCTGACGCGCTTACGTAACATGGGGGTGGCACCGTTCAACATCGCGTCGAGCGTGCTGCTGATCACCGCGCAACGGCTGGCACGGCGCCTGTGCGCCAACTGCAAAACCACCATCGACATTCCGCAAAAAACCCTGCTGGAGGCTGGCTTCAAAGCCGAAGAGCTCGACGACAGCTGGAAACCCTATCACCCGGTGGGCTGCAGCGCCTGCAACAACGGCTACAAGGGCCGCGTCGGGCTTTACCAGGTGATGCCGGTCAGCGAGGAAATTCAACGCATCATCCTGCGCGACGGCAGCGCCATGGAAATTGCTGAACAATCCCGACGTGAGGGCGTACGCACGTTGCGCGAGTCGGGACTGCAAAAGGTGAAAATAGGGCTGACCTCGCTTGAAGAAGTACTGGCTTGTTCCAACGAATAGCCAGTTCAAACACCCACCATTCCAACTAACTAGCGGCATCACACCATGGCAACTGAAAAAACCAAAGGCCCGAAAGAGATGGTCTATGAATGGGAAGGCAAGGACCGCAACGGCAAGCAGGTGCGTGGTGAGACGCGTGCCGGTGGCGAAAACCAGGTGCAAGCCGCATTGCGCCGCCAGGGCGTGATGCCCACCAAGATCAAGAAACGCCGCACCAGCGGGGGCAAGTCCATCAAGCCCAAGGACATGGCAATCTTCACGCGCCAGCTCGCCACCATGATGAAGGCCGGTGTACCACTGCTGCAGGCGTTTGACATTGTCGGGCGCGGCAACCCCAACCCAAGCGTGACCCGGCTGCTTAACGACATCCGCACCGATGTCGAAACCGGCACCTCGCTGAGCACGGCGTTTCGCAAGTACCCGCTGTACTTTGACAACCTGTACTGCAACC
>JFJP01038324.1_pt1 | contig 18142 bp, 15 predicted proteins | sample 431651 | NCBI WGS metagenome assembly JFJP01 (sample SAMN02602958, study PRJNA72255) | Microbial mat metagenome, whole genome shotgun sequencing project. | biome: fresh water; feature: sink hole; material: water; isolation source: purple microbial (photo- and chemosynthetic) mats found in...
CCTAATCTGATAGGAGGTGTCTGGAGCGGATGGGAGGACCAGGCTATCCATTTTGAAACACTTAGCGAAGGACAGGGGGCAGAAATGGCACTTCCTATTTTTGCACTATTCCTCAAAAAGGTTTATGCTGATCCACAGTTCGGAATCCTCGAAGCTGATGAATTCGAACGACCTGTAAATTTCAATATGGAACTTGATTGTGACAAGGTTAAAAAGAGTAACTCCAGAGGTGATTTTTCAAGGAGAATAAGGTATTAGTTATCTGGCACTTAAGGCACAAAGTTCAAATTCAGGTTGCTGTTCCCGGGTGCATCGCATATCCTGTCCATTCTATAACAGAAGTTGAAGTAAGGTGCTGATATACTGTTTTTTCCCAGTTAAAAATTATTATATCTGGTTTTATCCAAATAAAGACCTTACTAGGTTTTCAATTTTAGCAACGGGTATTACTTCAATACTTAATCCTTTAACTGCAAAATTTCTGTGATATTTTGATATATAGATTTTTTTAAACCCCATTTTTGATGCTTCCCGCATTCTTTGTTCGATTCTTGATACCGGTCGTATTTCACCCGAAAGTCCTGTTTCTCCTGAAAAACAAACCTCTCTTCCGATAGGTATATCAAGATTGGAGGATAAAACTGAGCTGATAATTGCCAGATCTATAGCAGGATCACTGACTTTTATTCCACCCGCGATATTGAGAAATACATCTTTGATACCAAGTTTGAAACCTGCCCTTTTTTCAAGAACAGCGAGCAGCATATTCAGACGGCGGATGTCGAAACCGGTTGAGCTTCTCTGGGGTGTTCCATATACCGCACTGCTTACAAGCGCCTGTGTCTCAATAAGAAATGGCCGTAGTCCATCAACTGTGGCGGCAATTGATATGCCGCTGAGAGCCTCATCGTGCTGATTGATGAACATTTCAGAAGGGTTGTCAACCTCTCTCAGACCTGTCTCAACCATTTCGAAAATACCTATTTCAGAGGTTGCCCCAAACCTGTTCTTAACGGATCGCAGGATACGGTAAACATAGTTATTATCGCCTTCGAAATATAGAACCACATCAACAATATGTTCCAAAACCTTAGGTCCGGCAAGTGTCCCATCCTTTGTTATATGTCCAATCAGAAATACCGGAATTCCTGTGATCTTCGAATATTTCAGCAACTGCGCTGCACATTCCCTGACCTGAGAAACAGATCCGGCTGAAGATTCAATGATCGATGTTGTAATTGTCTGGATGGAGTCTATAATTATTAATCCTGGTTTAATGTTTTCGGCATGCACCAGGATAGATTCAAGTTCTGTTTCACTGAGGATATAGCACTGAGGGTTTGAGTTTTTCATCCGGCGGGCCCTGAAGCTTATCTGTTCTTCACTCTCTTCTCCGGAAACGTATAAAATGTTTTTTCCTTTGAGTGCGAGAGCGAGTTGAAGGGCAAGAGTTGATTTACCAACTCCGGGTTCTCCTCCCAAAAGGATAAGGGATCCACCTACTATCCCTCCTCCCAGTATCCTGTCGAGCTCTGATATACCCGTTTTTTGACGGTCATGTTCACCAGTCTTTATATTATCCAGAAGTTCTGGTTTCCTTTTTTCATGATTCATTACGAATGAAGTCTCCCTTGAGGGAGAAGAGGCAATTATCTCTTCATGATAGGTATTCCATTCCTTACAGGAGGGACATCTTCCTATCCATTTAGCAGATTCAACACCGCAGTTCTGGCATACGAATATTGTTTTGTTTTTTGCCATAAGGTTGTTACTAAAGTCAGGAGAGATCTTCTTTAGGGTGTTTTCTGAAGATCATGAAGAATGAAATTGTCCCGATTATCGCAACAAAAATAAGCTGTGATTCGTGGGTCAGCAGGGCATAAGCCAGCCCATCCTCTACCGGAATACCGTAAACGATAAGCAGTCCCTGTGAGACAAAATAATGAAATGCCCCCAGTCCGCTCTGCACCGGCGCCGACATGGCCAGTCCTCCTATTACCAGAATGAAAATACTATTTCCGAAGGTAAGATGTGAAGTACTTTCAATAGAAAAGACAACAACCCAGGTCATGAGTGCATAATTTATCCAGATGAATATGGTATGGAAGAGGAACTCCCATTTTCTCCTCAGGTTTGTGATAGTCTTAAGGCCGTTTATAACTCCCCGGGCCAGGTCAAACATCTTCGAAAAGAACCTGATCTTACGCAGGTCTCTTTTGTAGCGAATTATCAGAAAAAGCATTATGGGGATAATAGAAAGAAGAATTGCCATGATAATCCATGTGGACCCAAATACTGCCAAAAATTTCTGTTCAATCGGAACAAGAATACTCTGTTTCAGGAAGAGCCCAATCTGGTCACCACTTGTAAAGATCAGGATGATCATTATTATAAGCAAAGAAATGAAATCGATTGTCCGCTCAACTACCACTGTTCCAATTAGTTGATCTACAGGTATTTTTTCTTTTTTACCAAGAGCTACACAACGGGTAATTTCACCCACCCTTGGCAAAGCAATATTGGCCAGGTAACCTGTCATAAGAGCATAGAAAGAATTTTTCAGAGATGGGTGAAATCCAAGCGGATTGATAAGTAATGCCCATCTTCTGGCCCTGCTTAAGAATGCGACAAATCCAAAAAAAACAGACAAGATTAACCATGAATAATTTGCTTCTTTTAAGTCGGCTGCCAACTTTGTGAAGTCAGTATTTCGGAATGCAAACCAAAGCAGTAACAGTCCAACTGCCAGAAAAGAAATAAATTTAAGGGATTGAATTACACCTTTTTTCAACTTCAGATCAGTTTATTTGTTTTTGTATCGGGGAATATTATTGTCGGTTTAAATGATTTTGCCTCTTCAAAGTCGAGAGCTGCATATGACATAATAATAATAACATCACCTATTATAACCTTTCTGGCTGCAGCACCATTGAGGCAAATATCGCCCGACCCGCGATTACCTTTGATTACATATGTTTCAATACGTTCCCCATTATTCAGGTTCAGTACATGTACTTTTTCGTTTTCAATCAGATTTGCTGCATCCATCAGATCCTCATCGATTGTAATACTACCAATGTAATGAAGGTTAGCTCCGGTAATTGAAACCTTGTGTATTTTGGATTTAATAACTTCTATTAACATAGCCTGAGATCTTGTTGACTTAAATATTTGTGCAAAGGTAATTAACCTTTTTATTCAGACCAACCTTATTTCGATATTATCTATAAGTCTTATTCTGCCTGCTTTAACTGCAATACAGCCAAAATATTGCTTTTCTGTCTTAATTTCATCTTTTTTTCTGACAGGCATAAGTTCAATATCATCTACAATTTCAAAATATTCAACTTCAAATCCAGGGACCTTATTGATAGATGTTTCAACGTACGACTTTATCTCAGCGATCTCGTATCTGTTAATCATTGCAGAAGCTGAAGAGATGGTTTTAAATATTATAGAAGAATTTTTTCGTAGTTCAGGATCAAGAAGGGTATTTCTGCTGCTCATTGCCAATCCATCTTTTTCACGGATGATAGGGTTACCAATAATTTTTACTTTATTCCCAGTTTGTTTCACAAGTTCCTTAATCACTGCAAGTTGTTGAAAGTCCTTCATGCCAAATATAGCTATATCAGGTTTGACTATTTCAAATAACCTGCTCACTACCTGGGCAACTCCATTAAAATGACCTGGGCGGTGAAGTGCTTCCATCACATTGTCAAGATTTCCGAAATGGAATTGCCTTGTATCTTCTTCAGGATAAATCTCCTTGTTGTCAGGAGTAAATACAATATCATTATCCCTGAGCACGCTGCCTAGTAGTGTTAAGTCATTCTCAATAGTTCTCGGGTAGTTTTTCAGATCATTTTTATCATTGAATTGTGTAGGGTTCACATATATGCTGACTACTGCAAGGGGACACTTTTTTACAGCACTCTCTACAAGTGACAGATGCCCCTCATGCAGAGCGCCCATTGTTGGTACAAATCCGACCGGAGACCTATGAGTATTTTCCATATGGTATCGGAGTTCAATAACTGTGCTGATCACCTTCATGATTCTTTTTTTTACAAACCTAAATTAAATTATTTCAATGAAGAACTCCCTGAGGGTTAAAAAATTGAAAATCTCTGAAATTCATTCTTATTGTACTCACCTATTCTTTAAAAACGCCAGGATGGATTTAGGTATTCCTAGCCCGTTAACATTATTGAAGTTCATTTTTTCCTCCGGATAAAAGACATCTTATGTTCAAGCCCGGATACTTAAGGCCCGAATTCCGGATTGCAGAGTATAATATTTTATTTTTGCCGGCTTTTAAGATCTATGTAAAATGGATGAAGTGGCTAATGAAAACACTTTTATATTATTTCATTATTTATTATTATCTTTGCACCTTAAATCGAAATGGTATATCCAGGCAGGTAAATGGAAAGCAGAAAGGTATTATTCATTTCACAAGAGATCACTCCATACTTAGGTGAAACAAAGTTGTCGAAGATTGGAAGATATCTTCCCCAGGGAATTCAGGAGAGGGGAAAAGAGATCCGGACTTTTATGCCAAGATATGGATGCATAAATGAAAGAAGGAATCAGCTTCATGAAGTTATCCGTCTTTCAGGAATGAATCTGATCATAGACGATACTGATCATCCTCTTATTATTAAAGTTGCTTCAATTCAATCGGCACGTATGCAGGTCTATTTTATTGATAATGATGATTATTTTCAGAGGAAACATATTATAAGTGATTCATCGGGCAAGGAATTTGAAGACAATGATGAACGTGCATTATTTTTCGCCAGAGGGGTAATTGAGACTGTTAAGAAACTTCGCTGGGCACCCGATATCGTGCATTGTCATGGATGGATGTCATCACTCGTCCCGGTATATTTAAGGAGTATTTACAATGATGATCCTCTTTTCCATAATTACAAAATAATTTATTCAATTTATAATAATGATTTCAAAATTCCGTTTAGATCAACATTCGCCGATAAACTGAAGTTTGACGGGATAGATAAAGAGAACCTGAAGATGGTTAAGATACCTGATTTTGTTAATGTATCTAAACTTGCAATTAAATATTCTGACGGGATCATTATCGGAAGTGAAAATATTAACGAAGAGCTTAGCAATTATTTAAATACTCTTAATAAATCGGTTCTCACATACAAGGATGAAACCGAATATATAGATGCCTATAATGATTTTTATGACAAGATATTATCATAGTTTAAAATTCCACTGCAGATTAATTTCTGATCTATCACATACCTTCAGCATTTTACGTATTTCACTCTTTGCACTTCTGCTTTTTGTTGCAGTATCGTGTGAAGAGGATCCAATTAAAATGGGAAAAGACCTTCTTCCCGGTAATGATTTTGTTGAAATATTAAAAATAGACACCCTGAGTGTATGGTCCTATACAATGTACGATGACTCAGTTCGTTCTGATAATCCAGCTAATGTATACCTCGGACATTTATATGATCCTTATTTTGGTACCACAACAGCAGAATTTGTCTCCCAGGTAAGACTTGGCAGTGCATGGGATCCTGTTAATGTCACAGTAGATTCTGTGAAATTGTACATGAGACTTCTTGATGTTAAGGGTGGATCTACAGGAACTCATACTTTGGAACTTTCGGAGATCGATGAAACAATTTTTACAGATTCTGTTTATTATTCAAATAAGCCCGTACTTCTTACAGGGTATAATATCGCTAATATTACGCTGCCACAGCTTAAGGAGGATACTGTAAATGATATAGTGGTAAATCTTCCTCCGTCTTTTGGTGATTATATTTTACGCGACACAACAAAAATGTTCTATAAAAATGCTGCGACAGACTTCAGATCTTACTTTAAAGGCTTTTACTTCCAGCTTGTATCTGACTTTGATCCTGTAATTGTTACTCTTAGTCTTTCTTCACCCGCTACCAGCAGTGCCTACAGTAATTACTTTGTGTTATTCATGCATAATGAAGCTGATCTGAAAAAGGAGTACTTTCTTATTCTGGATGCTGTGAATAAAAATGCAGCTTTCAGCAAATATTCGCATTTTTTCAATGATGCGAGCCTTGATTATATGAATGACCACATAAATAAGGGACATACAGACACGGTATCATTCCTTCAATCACTTAACGGTGTATATACGAGAATTGTACTGCCAGGACTGGAAGACCTGAAAAATGATCCCTCATTTAGTAAGGATATTGCCGATAAAAAAATTGCGATTAATAGAGCGAGGCTTACTTTACCTCTCCATTTCGATGGAGACCTCTATACATCTGCCACTGCCCCTTCGGAGATGCTTTTGCGGTATAAGACCAAAAGCGGTTATATTTACACTGTTCCAGATTATTTTGTAGATAACAGCCATGCGTTTTTTGACGGGGGAATCGACGCAACAAGTACAATGTACAATTTTAATCTTGCTTTTTTTGTTCAGGTGTATCTGGAAGATTTAGAAAATGATATTAAACCAGAACTTGAACTCTACCAGGCTAGCGGGTTAAAGAATGCTCTTTTCAGAGCGAATGGCAACTCAACACCACCTAAATTCGAATTAACCTATACAAAGTTCTAGATTTTGTGAACCAAATTTGTTACTTTCGTGCTGGATGTAATAAAACTTATTCATTATGTGCGGAATTGTTGGATATATTGGATCAAAATCTGCCCGTGAGATAATTATTAACGGTTTAAAGCGACTCGAATACCGAGGATATGATTCTGCCGGAATGGCACTGGTAAACGGTGAAACAAGAATATTCAAATGTGCCGGACGAGTTCAGGATCTTGAAGTCATTGTAAATAAATCGGGCTTTAACGGAACGACCGGAATGGGCCATACAAGATGGGCTACCCATGGAGAACCTAACGAATTGAATGCCCATCCCCAGGTTTCTTATAAAGGAAACTTTATTGTCGTTCATAATGGGATCATTGAAAATTATTCACGACTTAAGAAGCATCTCGAGAGCAGGGGTATTATTTTCTCAAGTCAGACAGATACCGAAGTACTGGCAAACCTGATTGAGCATCTTTATCTCGAAGGAGATCTGACTGCTGAACAGGCAATTACTCTGGCTCTTAACAGGGTTGAAGGGGCTTACGGTCTTGTCATAATATGTACCCAGGAACCAGATAAACTTTTTGCAGCAAAAAAGGGCAGTCCACTGGTTATTGGTGTAGGTGAGGGAGAAAATTTTATTGCTTCCGATGCAACACCTATAGTGGAATACACCCAGAGGGTTATTTATCTTAATGATGATGATATTGCTATCATAAAGAAAGATGAGCTGATCCTTAAGACGATTAGAAGTGAAATGATTCAGCCGGTTGTAAAAGAGCTTGATCTGAAAATCGGGGAGATCGATAAAGAAGGATTTGCTCATTTTATGCTGAAGGAAATTTTTGAGCAACCAAGGGCAATACATGACACATTCAGGGGAAGGGTATTACCCGATTATTCAGGAGTGATGCTGGGCGGCCTTCATAATGTTCTGGACGCTATGTCAAAATCTGAACGAATTATTATTATTGCATGTGGGACTTCGTGGCATGCAGGTCTTCTTGGGGAATATATCTTTGAGGAATATACCCGTATACCTGTTGAGGTCGAATACGCGTCAGAATTCCGTTACAGGAATCCGATTATCAATAAAGGGGATATTGTTATTGCTATCAGCCAGAGCGGAGAAACAGCTGATACGCTGGCTGCTGTAAAAATGGCAAGGAAGAAGGGTGCAATTGTTATAGGTATCTGCAATGTAGTAGGAAGCAGTATCCCGCGTGAAACAGATGCTGGCGTTTATACTCATGCAGGTCCCGAAATTGGAGTTGCCTCTACAAAAGCTTTTACTACTCAGGTTACTGTTCTTGCTATGATGGCTTTTGAAATAGGAAATAAGAAAGGGACAATATCTGATTCGACATACAGGGATCTGATAACAGAACTGGTTTCTATTCCCTCTAAAATTGAAAAAGCTCTGGAAGTAAACAATCAGGCACTTGAGCTTGCTGAGATTTTCCAGGAAACACATAATGCCCTTTATCTTGGACGAGGTTACCTGTTTCCGGTAGCTCTTGAGGGTGCTCTTAAATTGAAGGAGATTTCATATATACATGCAGAGGGTTATCCAGCTGCAGAGATGAAACATGGTCCTATTGCTCTGATTGATGAAAATATGCCTGTAGTTGTAGTAGCAACTAAAGATGATACTTATGAAAAAATAATCAGTAATATACAGGAGATCAAGGCGAGACAGGGGAAAGTTATTGCTATAGTCACTGAAGGCGATGAGCTTATCAGAAAAATGGCCGACTATGTTCTTGAAGTCCCTGAAACGCTCCCCGCATTTTCAGGATTACTGGCAGTAATTCCACTTCAATTACTCTCATATCATATTGCTGTTTTAAGGGGATGCAATGTTGATCAGCCAAGAAATCTTGCAAAGTCTGTAACTGTTGAATAGATGATTATCCGCCCCTTCCCACTATTTATTAATAAGATCTTGGGTAATAAAACAATGGACAGGGAGATATTTCACTACTTAACTTATCTACTATAGGAGTGATCAGCGGTAAGAGTTAGTGTCAGCATGATGATAATGGAACTTACCAAAGCACCAGGAATAAACTATAAAGAAATCAGTTTTGGAATATGAAATCCCGGGAAAATTTTCGAAACATAACTGTGCCGGAAACGGAGATCATGAAATCCAACGGTTGCAGTTCCAGTAACTGGAGCAGGGTCAGAGTGAAGGAAGGCTTTGATCCTTCACGATTCACTAACGTTATTTTCTCCGGTGACATCAGACTGGGAGTATTCATTGAACCATTTATTGATCAGTCAGGAGTCAGTATTCCTTCCGGCATTCTTAATGCCAGATTGCATAACTGCACAATCGGGTCTAATGTCATAATCCACAATATAGGGGATTGTATAGCAAATTATAATATTGAAGATAAGGCTGTTATAATAAACTGTGGAAGAATTTATACCGAAGGGATCTCATCATTCGGGAATGGTACAGTCGTATCTGTTCTTAATGAAACCGGGGGCAGATCAGTTAAGATGTGGGACAGGCTTTCAGCGCATGAAGCATATATAATTGCCCTCTACAGGCATCGGGGCAAGGCTATAGATCTCATTGAAAAAATGGTTGATGATTATACTGATTCAAAATCATCCGGCACTGGAATTATCGGTCATGATTCGCGGATCTTTAATTGCAGTAAGATCAGAAATGTATGTATCGGACCTTTCAGCAATGTTGAGGGTGCTATGAACCTCAATGAGGGATCGGTTAATAGTTCTGAAGCTGATCCTGTATTTATCGGGCCGGGTGTGATTATGGAACATTTCATTGTCAGCTCCGGTTCAATAATAACAGAATCAACACTTATTGATAAATGTTTTATAGGGCAGGGTTGCGTGCTTGCAAAACATTATTCTGCCGAGAACTCATTGTTTTTTGCCAACTGCGGAGGATATCATGGTGAAGCCTGTTCCATATTTGCAGGTCCATATACAGTAACTCATCACAAGTCGACACTGCTGATTGCAGGGATTTTCTCATTTATGAATGCCGGCAGTGGTTCAAATCAGAGTAACCACATGTATAAGCTTGGTCCGATACACCAGGGAATAATGGAAAGAGGATCAAAAACAACTAGTGATTCTTATCTCTTATGGCCTGCACGGATTGGTCCTTTTACTCTTGTAATGGGGCGTCATTATAAGAATATGGATACTTCCTCCCTTCCTTTTTCTTACCTGATTGAAAGTAATGATGAAAGTATTCTCGTTCCGGGAATTAATCTCAGAAGTGTAGGAACGATCAGGGATGCTCAGAAATGGCCTCTTCGTGACAGAAGGAAGGACCATTATAAGATTGACCAGGTAAATTTCAATCTGCTGAGTCCTTATACTATCCGTAAAATGTTTAACGGGCGGGACCTCTTACTTAAGATAAAGACAGAATCTCCAAATGATGCGTCTGCATACACATATAACAACATGCAGATAACTTCAACATCTCTGACCCGTGGTATAGAGCTCTACCAGACCGGGATAAATAAATTCCTTGGAAACTCATTGATAAAGAGACTTGAAAAAACAAACTTCAGGACAAATGATGAGCTGCGAAGAAGACTGGAACCGGACTTTACAAGAGGTAAGGGTGAATGGGTTGATCTTGCCGGTCTGATAGCACCAAAGAGCGAAGTCGACAGGTTGCTTGATGAAATAGAATCCGGAAAAATTTGTACTTTATCCGGCTTATCCGGATCGTTTATAGAAATGCATAATTCCTATTACCATTGGGAATGGACCTGGTCATTTGAAATGATTAAGCAAGAAGCCGGGATTTCTCTGAACCAGTTAACATCTGAGCATATAATAGGGATAGTTGAAAATTGGAAAAAGAGTGTTGTTGACCTTGATAACCTTCTTTTTGAGGATGCAAGAAAGGAATTTACATTATCATCCATGACCGGTTTTGGTATTGACGGTGGTGACGATGTCAAAAAGCTTGACTTTGAACAGGTAAGGGGAGAGTTTGAGTCAAATAGCGTTGTCTCTGCAATTAAGGAGCATATAAAGCAAAAAACTGCCCTGGGGGACGAGTTAATTGCCAGGATGAGAAGGATAGAATAAGGTCAGTACTTACCTGCCAGAATACATCTGATCATAATATCTGGAATAATCGCCTGATAACACTCTTTCAAGCCATTTCACATTAGAAAGATACCATTCTACAGTTCTTTCAAGGCCATCAGCAAATTCCGGTATTGGAGACCATCCCAGTTCTCTCTGTATTTTTGTAGAGTCTATTGCATATCTCTGATCATGCCCAGGCCTGTCTTTTACATATGTTATAAGCTTTTCGGAGGTCCCAGCAGGCCTGCTGAGTTTTTTGTCCATAATTTTGCAGAGAAGCATTATAAGGTCAATGTTTTTCCATTCATTATTACCTCCGATATTATAAGTCTCTCCTGTCTTTCCTTTATGAAAAATAAGATCGATAGCTGAGGCATGATCTTCCACATAAAGCCAGTCTCTGATATTTTCTCCCTTCCCGTAAACCGGTATCGGTTTGTTGTTTTTGATATTATTGATTGCCAGCGGAATAAGTTTTTCAGGGAATTGATTGGGGCCATAATTATTTGAGCAGTTAGAGATCACTACAGGTAATCCGAATGTATGATTATATGCACGCACGAGGTGATCAGAACTTGCCTTGGATGCTGAATAGGGGCTCTTGGGATCGTAAGCGGTTTTTTCTGTAAAAAGACCCTCTTTCCCAAGGGAACCGTATACTTCATCGGTTGAGATATGATAAAAAAGTTTCCCTTCAAACCTATCTTTCCAGCTGTTGAGAGCTGCATTAAGAAGACTTACAGTTCCTATTATATTTGTAAAAACGAACTCATCCGGACCAGTAATTGACCTGTCAACATGAGACTCGGCAGCAAGATGTATTACACCATCAAAACTGTATTTATTAAATAGATTCAGAACAGATTGCTTATCAACAATATCAATTTTTTCAAAAATATAATTATTCCGGTTTTCTATATCAGTCAGGTTTTCCAGGTTTCCTGCATATGTAAGCTTATCTGCATTAACAATAGAAAAATCAGGATATTTATTTACGAATCTTCTGACGACATGAGATCCTATAAATCCGGCACCGCCAGTAATGAGAATTGTTTTTTTCATATTATAGTCTTTTATTTCTTATACTTTTTTCCCAATCCCATGCTGTCTTCATCGCTTCATCGAGCGAACTGATTGTTTTCCATCCCAGTTCGTTGTTGGCAAGGGTAGGGTCAGCCCAGATTTTTTCTATATCTCCGGGTCTCCTGTTTGTTATGGTATACTTCACTTTAATACCTGAGACTCGCTCAAAGGATTTGATTGCCTGCAGGACAGAAACACCGGTGCCTGTGCCAAGATTAAAAACCTCATAATTTTTACGATTAGTGCCCTCAATAAGCCTTTTAACCGCAACAACATGAGCTTTAGCCAGATCCACTACATGGAGGTAATCTCTTATACATGATCCATCTGAAGTGTCATAATCATCTCCGAAAACTTTCAATTCATCTCTTAACCCGAGAGCAGTTTGTGTGATAAACGGGACAAGATTTTCAGGAACACCTCGTGGCAGTTCCCCTATGAGGGCAGAAGGATGAGCTCCTATTGGGTTAAAATATCTTAATGATATTGCCTTGAAATTTCTGTCAGAAGTTGAGGTGTCTTTAATAATTGCTTCACCTATCTGTTTTGTATTTCCATATGGAGATGTTGCTGGTTGAACAGGTGCATCCTCGGTTACAGGCAGCTTATCAGGCTGCCCGTAAACCGTGCAAGATGAAGAGAAGACCAGATCGTAAATATGGGACTCTTTCATGGAATCAAGCAAGTTAACCAGCGATAACAGATTATTTCTGTAATAACCCAGTGGGTTACTAACCGATTCGCCCACAGCTTTGAATGCTGCAAAGTGAATAACAGATTCTATGTTGCTATGGTTCCTGAAGAATGCTTTAAGTTTTTCCCTGTCGCAAAGGTCGAATACTTCAAGCTGTGGCCTTACTCCGGTTATTTTATGGATCCTGTCAATTACCTCTGCCTCAGAGTTATAAAGGTTATCAATTATAATAACATCGAATCCCTCCTCAATCAGCTCTACTGCAGTATGTGAACCTATATATCCGGTACCTCCGGTGACAAGGATCTTTTTATTCATCAGAGACTCCAGTATGTATGATTTTTAATTTTTCCGCGAAGTACTCCTTTGACATCAACAATAATTCCGTCTTTGTTCAGAAGTGGTGCAAAGAAAGATTCATCAAGTTTAAGGTATACATTATGGCTGACTGCAAGGATTACAGCATCGTATTTACCTGATGGATTTTCCTTAAGGTCAATGCCATACTCTTCTTTTACCTCATGTTTTCCGGCTCCCGGATCTATAATGTCAACTGAAATACCAAATTCATCAAGTTCGCTGACAATATCAACTACTTTTGAATTGCGGATATCTGTAACATCTTCCTTAAAGGTGATTCCCATAATCAGGACACGTGAACCCTTGAGACCCTTCCCTGCTGCAATTATTTTTTTTACAGTCTGTTTCCCTATATATCTTCCCATACTATCATTTATGAATCTTCCTGAATCTATCATCTGGGGATGATACCCTAGTGCTTTTGCTTTGAATGAGAGGTAATAAGGATCAACACCTATACAATGTCCTCCAACCAGTCCCGGATAGAATTTGAGGAAGTTCCATTTTGTACCTGCTGCTTCCAGAACTTCGTATGTATTGACTCCCAGTTTGTTAAAGATAATTGAAAGCTCATTCATGAAAGCGATATTTATGTCACGCTGTGTATTTTCAATGATTTTTGCAGCCTCAGCAACCTTTATTGAACTTGCCCTGTGTACTCCGGCTTTTATTATAAGTTCGTAGGTTTTTGCAATATTTTCAGCTGATTCAGCATCACAACCGCTGGTCACTTTAACTATTTTTGTCAGTGTATGGTTGGTATCACCCGGATTTATTCTTTCAGGCGAGAACCCAATTTTAAAATCTTTGCCACAAACAAGCCCTGAATATCTTTCCAGAACAGGAATACAATCCTCTTCTGTACAGCCTGGATATACTGTTGACTCATATACTACATAATCACCTTTTTTTAAGATTCTTCCTACTGTTTCGGATGCCTTGAGAACAGGTGTCAGGTCAGGAAGATTGTGCCTGTCAGTTGGTGTAGGGACAGCTATGATATGGAATGAAGCCTCTTTAAGTCCTGCCGGATCGCTTGTGAGTACAATATCGGTATTCTTAAATGCTTCAGAAGTAAGTTCATTACTGGGATCGATACCCTTTTTCATAAGTTCGATCCTGTCGGGTTTGATGTCAAATCCGATAACACTGATCAGTTTGGCAAATTCAAGAGCGATGGGCAGACCTACATAACCCAGGCCAATGACAGATAATTTTGTCTCCTTTTTAACTAGTTTGTTGTACATTATGATTATTTTATTTTTAACAATGGATGATAGTCTCCTTTTATTCCTGTTGGATTTGAATTTCTTATAAGATAAGCTGTTTCAACTGACTGCCTGGCATCTTCTATTCCGAATCCACTGCCCGACAGAATTTCTTTATATGAAAGTGTATGGAGATCAGCAAATCCATCACTGAATTCGATCTCTTCCCCTTCAACAGTTATTGATCTGAATGTTCTCTGACCTGTTTTTTTTACGGGACCAGGAATGTCATTGTAATCAAGGCTGAGAAACCATCTTACTCTGGCATTTTTAAGTTCAAGAAATCCTGCAGCTTTTTTTGGTTCGAGGATATGAACAATATTTTTTACCGTATCACCAAATATCCAGCTCAGCATATCGAAAAAATGTATGCCAATATTGGTAGCCACACCTCCCGATTTCTGTAAATCTCCTTTCCATGATACTGAATACCAGTTACCCCGGCTGGTTATATATGATAGGTCGACATCATATATTTTCCCCTCAGGGCCCTTCCTGATCTTTTCACGCAGTTCCAATAATTTCGGATTAAGACGAAGTTGAAGAATAGTATATATTTTCCGCCCGGTTTCTTTTTCAATTTCCTGTAATGCGTCAATATTCCAGGGGTTTAGAACGATAGGTTTTTCGCATATTGCTTCAGCCTGATGACGCAATGCAAACCTTATATGTGCATCGTGAAGATAATTTGGTGAACAGATACTTACATAATCAATCTTTGTACCGGTTCTTTTAAGTTTCTCAAAATGTCTGTCGAAACGTTCAAATTCAACAAAAAAATCACTCTCAGGGAAGAAGCCATCTATTCTACCTACACTATCAAACTTGTCGAGACTGGCCAGGAGGTTGTTCCCTGTTTCCTTAATAGCTTTAAGATGCCTTACTGCAATATATCCGGCTACACCAATAATTCCAAAATTTTTTGGAGTCTCTGTCATACAAGTAATGCTTTTTTGACGCACAAAACTACTAAATAATTTTAGAAACAATACCTTTCTCTAGCCGGTATCTCTCATTGCTTTCCGGACAGAACGCAAAGCCATTACTGTCAAAATTGAGCTTATGCCCGAATTCGCTCATCCAGCCTGTTTGTCGTGCCGGATTTCCTACTACCAGCGCATATGGCTTGACATCTTTTGTCACAACTGCCCCGGCTCCTATAAATGCATATCTGCCTATAATATTACCGCAAACAATTGTAGCATTGCCTCCAATGGTGGCTCCGCGTTCAACAATAGTTTCAGTATAATCTTCTCTGCGGATTATTGCACTCCTGGGATTTATGACATTTGTAAATACCATGGATGGCCCCAGAAAGACATCATCATCGCAGATTACGCCGGAGTAGATTGAGACGTTATTCTGGACTTTTACGTTTCTTCCCAGTTTTACTCCGGGAGATATGACAACGTTCTGTCCAATGTTGCAGTTTTCGCCAACTTCAGAACCTTTCATAATATGACTGAAATGCCATATTTTTGTTCCTTTTCCTATTATGCTGCCATCATCTACTATAGCAGTTTCATGGGCAAAATATTCCTTCATCATTAGGCTTTATTATCGAAAAATTTAAGAATATTGAATGTAATATAGTCAAGTTGTTCCTGATCCAGATCGGGATGCATCGGCAATGAAAGAACCTCCCTGCAGAGAGCGGATGCAACCGGAAATTCATTTTCTTTATAGCCCAGATATTTATATGCCGTCTGAATGTGAAGGGGAGCCGGATAATAGATCATGCTGGGGATATTTTTTGATTCCAGAAACTTCTTAAGTTCATCTCTTTTACCATGGCTAACCCTAATAGTGTACTGATGAAATATGTGGGTAGAATTTTTGTCTCTTTCAGGTACAGAAATAAAACCGCATCCGGCAAATGCTTCATCATATCTATCAGCTATAATTCTTCTTTTTTCATTGAATTGAGACAGATATCTGAGTTTGACCCTGAGTATAGCAGCCTGTATTGTATCAAGCCTTGAATTAATACCAATATCATCATAGTAATATCTGGTTTTCATACCATGGTTTGCAATACTTCTTAATTTTGTTGCGTAAGCTTCATCATTGGTAAATAGGGCTCCTCCGTCACCATAGCATCCCAGGTTTTTCGACGGAAAAAATGAGGTTGTACCAATATCTCCGATTGTTCCGGCTTTTTTTCTTGTGCCATCATTGAAAAAATATTCAGTTCCGGTCGCCTGGGCTGCATCCTCTATTACATAAAGACTATGCTCCCTTGCTATATCGAGAATGCTCTCCATATCAGCGCACTGACCAAAAAGATGTACTGGTACAATTGCTTTGGTATTTTTTGTAATAGCTTTTTTTACAGCTTCAGCAGACATATTAAAACTGCCTGGGTCGACATCTGCAAAAACCAGTTTCAGTCCAAGCATTGCCACTACTTCAGCGGTTGCTATAAAAGTGAAATTCGGCGTAATTACCTCATCTCCCTTTTTCAGTCCCAGCACTCTGAGTGCCAGATATAGTGCATCTGTGCCATTTGCACATGATATAACATGTTTGACACCCATAAATTCCTGTAGCTCAGTTTCAAATTTCTTTACATCAGGACCTTTAATAAACGCAGTTGATTCCAGAACAGATTTTATAGCAAAATCTATTTCTGGCTCCAGGCTATTATACTGAGCCTTCAGATCAACCATCTGGATATCTCTCATTATTTTCAGAATTGTCAGAAATACGAAGGTAATTATTTTTGGTAATTTTTTCCTTTACATTTTCTTCTTTCATCATATTCTAATCAACTGGCTCCCGTTTGTTCCGCCACCACGGGGAATAATTTTGTCATCATTATATGTCATGTTTTTAGTTGGATGAATACATCCGAACTGACAAAAGAAAAGCTATTGCATGGAACAATTGATCTATATGTACTTTCATCTCTGAACAGGCAATAATTTGACAGGAGAAGGCAACATGGAAAGAGTATTGCATTGTTGTAAAGTTTTTTTATTAAATTTGTAGTACTTTAGAGAAAAAGTTCGAAGTGGATATTACAGCATATATAAGGGAATTATTGTTTGGGCACGACTGTGTGATCGTTCCTGGATTTGGCGGATTCATCGGGAATTATACTCCGGCTAGTATTGACCGGAATTCGGATACTTTTTATCCTCCTGTCAAACAGATATCCTTTAACAGGAATCTTAACCATAATGACGGACTGCTTGTTGGAAGAATTTCAGGCTCTTCAGGTATAGCCTATGGAGATGCCAGAACCCTTGTTGAGGAGTTTGTTACAGGGCTCAGAAGGAAGCTTGAAAAAGGCGAAAAGGTAGTATTCGACAATATTGGAAGTTTTGTTAATAACCACGAAGGAAGTATTCAGTTTGAACCTGACAGGAATGTAAATTATCATCTTAATTCTTATGGGCTGGAATCATTTCAGTGTTTCCCACTTGAGGGATATGATGTGAGAAAAAGAATCATACGACATTCTGCCATTGATCCCGTCAGGAAGGCCTCCATCCGGAAGGTTTTGTGGAGAGCAGCAGTAATAATTCCTCTTCTGACAATTCTTGTAGCAGTACCCCTTAAAACGGATCTGTTTAAAGCCAGGGTGGAAACTTCTACCCTTAATCCATTGGTCTCAGCTGAATTTGAGCATAATAAGAAAGTTGTTGATGAGACTTTATCAGTGGTTGCAGCTGCAGCGGCGGAGCTCCCGTCTGTTTCTGAGGTCCCCGTTCCTGTTGTTATTGAGCAGGATGTTTATATTCTGATAACAGGGAGTTTCAAATCTGAAGAAAATGCAGTATCACAGGTAAATATGCTTCGGGAAGATGGTTTTTCTCCTGAAATTATCACTGCTCCCAACGGTTTTTACAGGGTGTGTGCTATGACCTGCAATGACAAGAGTATAGCTATTGTTAAGAAAGATAGCATATCAAAAAAATTTCCGGGAACCTGGATCTCAAGAAAGAGATAATCAAAAGGATATTTCTCACCGAAAAGCTGTAAAAAAGCTTTTTTCTGCCGCTGTTATACTATAGGAAGAACTATATGTTATCTTATTATATAAACTATTTAAAGGAT
>JFJP01038325.1_pt1 | contig 18141 bp, 13 predicted proteins | sample 431651 | NCBI WGS metagenome assembly JFJP01 (sample SAMN02602958, study PRJNA72255) | Microbial mat metagenome, whole genome shotgun sequencing project. | biome: fresh water; feature: sink hole; material: water; isolation source: purple microbial (photo- and chemosynthetic) mats found in...
AGTAATAATTATTTTACTTCTCCAGCATCAACAGTACATATGATGACATATCATGAACTTAAATTTATTGAAGCAGAAGCAAGGTTGAGGATTAATGATGCTGATCCATTAGCACAAACTGCTCTTCAGGATGCTGTTAGAGCAAGCATAACTAAAATAACAAGTGGTACAGCTGATGAAATCACAATAAATAACTATTTAGCTGCAAATGCAGTGTTGACAGGCAATTTTAATACCGATTTGCAGACAATTATTACCCAGAAATATATTGCCATGTTTACAAGCATCGAATCGTGGACTGATTATCGCAGAACAGGATTTCCTGTGTTAACACCTACAACTGGTGGTGATCATAATCAGAATCCGGGTGGAGCAATACCACGACGATTACCATATTGTCAAACCGAAAGGTTGTACAACCCCAATGTTCCAACACCTTTACCAACATTACAAGATAGGTTCTGGTGGGATCAGGAGTAGTAGTTTAGGTTTAAAAGGGAAAAGAGGCTTTTTGCAAAGGCCTCTTTTTTATAGTCTGCACCTCGTCATCCTTTGACAAGCTAACAGTTACCGCACCTCATTTTCTAGTCACTGCGAACCAGCCTGCCGGCTGGCAGGCGGAGTGAAGCAGTCTATAAAGATTGTTTCACTTCGCCAATTGGCTGCGTTCGCAATGACTTTTTAAGATGTTTTTAGGTGTTTCGAGATAACCTTTTTTACCTGTAGGTATCGATTGTCATTGCATTCGGGTTGATATTTGCAGTAGAAGGAATAAAAATTTCCACATTACTTCCATCAAGATTAGCTCTCATAATTGTCATTTCAACCCTGTTGGGGTAATAAATTTTACCCGATTCTTTATCAATTGTAATTCCCCAAGTCCATTTGCTTGCAACTGATGAATCGAAAAGAACCTTGTTATTACCATTTAAATCGCAAAGGTACATTCCTTCGAAACCTGAATAAAAATACAAATGATTGTTTTCAGGATCAACCTCAATAGCTCCACCCCAGATATTTGGTACAATCTCGGTTAAACCAGTACCATCAAAATTGACCTTCCAGATACCGCCACTTTCAGGATCTAGATCGTTACTAAAATAAAATATCTGATTAATATGATCATATGCCAAGTCCTGAGGAAATTCTCCTAAAATAGCTATGAACAGTTGAGGTAATGTTCCATCGAGGTTTGCACTGTAGATTCCACCTGGCTGGCCCCAGTATATTTTATTACCAATAACTTTTACTCCCAAAGGAGAACTGAATCCTGGTGTGCTGGTATTCATTATAACGGTCTGTTCTGAACCATTCCATTTAAAGCTATTCATAACCTGTTTTCCATAATCAGTTACATAGAGTTTCCCGTTTATGGTATCCATATCCATCCCATAAGGTTTATCAAGGGTAGCACTTTCAAACTCTTCAATTACCGGGTTTGGATTGTTGTCGAGAACAATATACTTTACCTTATTTTCGACCCTGTCAGTAAAATATAATCTTTTAACAGGAGCTAAGTTTATTACTATGCTTTTTTCAACATAAAGTTTGTTGTAGTATAAATTAGGTTTTGCTGATTCAACTGTAAGCGATGTTTTATAAGTTCCGGCTGCATTATAATTGTAGAAAATAGTATCTCCCGAAGTTGTATAGATGCTGTCTCCATTTCCGAATTTCCAAATAAATCCTGTAGCATTAACCGATTGATTTATAAAACTAACAGTTGCTGGAGCTATACCATTGTTGCTTATTTCAACTTTATATTTTGCATAAGTACTTGGATCAGGAGCTTCGATACTTGTATTTTCGCAAGAATATGCGAAGATTAAACACGATAAAAAAACAAATTGAGTTACATTTTTTACCATAAAAAGTAAGATTCTCTTAGTTAATTTCATCGTTTGAATTTACTTCTGAAATAGGTATTGGAAAATAATATTTATCCTCCGTTATACCTAAAATATCATCAGCTTTTCCGGTCCGTATAAGATCAAACCATCGGTGCCCCTCGAAAGCAAATTCGTGTCGTCGCTCTTCCTCAATAATTGTTAATAATTCGCTATACGAGTTACCAAAAATGCTGTCTAAACCGGCTCTGTTTCGAATGGTGTTAATATCATTTCGAATAAAAGTTATATTTCCATTTTGCATTGCTCTTGCCTCTGCTCTTAATAAATAGAGTTCTGCAAGCCTGAAAATATATACATTATCTGAGCCGCCTGTAATGTTTTCGTATTTATTACAATATGGCGTTGGACCTAAAAATACACTTCTTCGAATGTCATCTGGTTCAAATGAATTTAACAGATTGGTTTCAGGTGCAATTTCATATCGGCCTTTTAATTCTGAAGGAAAACAATATTCTGCAAGCCTGTTTTTGTCGCTTATAATATCTGTATAGCTTAATTCAAAAATTGATTCAGTATTACCCTCTGTATTATATAAACTCGAATAATTATCTACCAGCTTTTTATTGCTTGCAATAACCGAATCGGCATAATTTATGGCATTATTATAATTACCCAGTTCGAGATGAATTTTTGCCAATATTGTTTTTACAGCCAGATCGGTAGCCGTAAAAGGATTGGTGTTTTTAATTTTGGTATTTGCAAAATCCAGATCAGCCATTATCTGTGCATAAATAACCGATTGAGTTGATAGGGGGATATTTAAATCACCTTCGCTGAATGTGGGTTCTAATTTCAATGGAACATCTTTAAATAAACGTGTTAGATTATAATAATTTAGAGCCCTAATAAATAATATTTCAGCCAGATATGTATTTTTTTTGTCTTCTGACAGATCTAGATTCTCGAGATAATAAATTGCTGTATTGCATCGGTTTATGGCAATATAAGGTGCCGCCCATAATCCATCAAGATATGAATTATCAGCTAACACATTGTTGTTATTAATTTGTCCAAATTCAATAATACTGCCTCCATTGTATGCATTGTCAGTTCCAATTTCGTTGAAAATAAGCAGACCACGTCCATAATAACTATCCGACTGCATGGCATCATAACATCCGAGGATAGCATTTTTCAAGTCAGTTTCGTTTCGAATAGCAAGTTCTTCAGGTATCGAATCCATAGGCTGAAGATCAAGCATATCATTGCAAGATGAAAGAACGGTGAACAAAACAATCAAAAAATAATATCGTATCTTCATTTTATAAATAATTAAAACACCATAGATAAACCAAGCGAATATATTTTAGCCGATGGATAGGTAAAAAACTCAACTCCTGATCGAATAACATCCGGACCAGCGTAATTTACTTCCGGATCCATCCCACTAAAATTTGTCCAAGTATATAAATTTTGTGCTTGTACAAAAACCTTCAGACTCGATAAACTTAATCTGTTGGTTAATTTCTCATCCAGTATGTATGAAAGCTTTATCGATTTAACTTTAAGATACGATCCATCTTCGATATACCGGGATGAAACTCTGTTATTTTCATTTGGATCTGAATTTGTAGCTCTTGGGATTTCTGCAATATCTCCGGGTTCCTGCCACCTGTCTAATACATCTGTTGTTTGATTGTCCGATTTCATCGATTCAATATACCTGCGTGTGCCATTGAAAATGTCGTTTCCGTATGAGAATTGTAGAAAAATATTCAAATCGAAATTCTTGTATGAGAAAATATTTGTAAATCCACCTTCGAATAATGGATGAGGACTACCAATTTTTTGTTTGTCATTTACATCAATAATCCCATCATCATTTATATCATCAAAAACAAGATCGCCTGTTGATGGATCAACACCCAATGATTTGTACCCATAAAATATTCCAATAGGTTCACCAACCTCTATGCGCTGAAATCCGCGGCCTATATTTTCGATAGGCTGGTCTTTATATAGCTCAGTTACTTTATTTTGATTAAAGGAAACGTTTAGGATGCTTTCCCACATCAATCCTTTATTGAGATTTATAGTGTTTAATCCAAATTCAAAACCCTTATTTTCGAGTTTGCCTATATTGGTTATTACTCCGCTGTATCCCGATGAGGGAGGAGTAGGTTTGTTTAAGAGCAGATCTTCGGTTTTTTTATGGTAATAATCCACATTCAATATTACCCTGTTCTTAAATAATGAAACATCAAGTCCAATATTTAATTGTTTTGTTGTTTCCCATTTTAAATCAGGATTAGAAATGTTTATTGGATAAATAGCTGCTGAACCGGCATATTCTGCAGTTCCAAATCGGGCCATATATAAAAAATCCGGAATTTTGTCATTTCCAGTGACTCCGTAACTTGCTCTAAATTTCAGATCAGTAATAAATCGTACATCGAAAAAATCTTCCTCAGAAATACGCCACATTACATCACCTGAGGGGAAAAAACCATATTTGTTTTCATTGCTAAATCTCGAAGATCCATCGTATCGGGCGTTAAAGGTAAAAATGTAAGTGTTGCTCAGGTTATATTTTATCCTACCAAAATATGAGTTTATTACTGATTCCCTGAAAAATGCATCAGCACTGATTTTCTCAACTGAATTACTGATATATTCGAGCTCGTTACTTGCAAATAATTCGCCCCGTAAATAAGTCGAACTTCGCTGTTCGTTTTCAATTTCGTTACCAAGTAATGCATCAAAGGAGTGAATTTCTTTTATCACTGTTGAATATCCAAAAATATTGCTTAAAACAGTCTTTAGAACTTCTGATGTGGACTCTAAGCCTAATCCCTGGTATTTTGCACCTTGTCTTGTGGTTGGAGGATCATAGGTATGTTCCCTGAAATTTACATAATCAACACCGTATTTAAATTTATACGTTAGTCCATCCCAAATTTTATAGTTTGCAAAAATATTCCCCAGCGTATGCCAGTTATAAGCAGTATTGATGTGTTGTTTTGCTATAGAAATCGGATTGGCATGTGGGCCCTCTTCGTTAAAAGTTCCATCATCGTTATAAATAGGATAGATTGGATAACGGGAAATTGCCATAGCTACAGGAGAATTAAGGGATTGATCGCCTTCTTTACGGTTATTTGTCGATTTGTTAAGCGATATACTGGTTCCGATACTAAGCTTTTTATTTATTACCTGGTCTAAATTAAATCGTGCTCCATATTTCTTAAAATCAGTGCCTGTGACTATTCCGTCCTGATTTAGATAGTTGCCCGACAAATAATAACTTGTATTTTCATTTCCTCCAGCTACCGAAAGATCATAATTTTCGATCGGTGCAATTCTGAAAAGCTCTTCCTGCCAGTCGGTATCAATTGTATTATCAGCAATATCTTCATCCGAATAAATGGCCACACCTCCATCATTTATGGATGCATCATTCTTTACATGCATAAACTGTTCTGCATTCAGCATATCGTAGGTTTTGGCAACTTGCTGTAAGCCATAATTGAAATCAAAACGAATTGCAGGATCCTCGGTTTTGCCTCTTTTTGTAGTTATAATAACAACACCGTTCGATCCTCGTGCACCATAAATTGCTGTTGCCGAAGCATCTTTTAATATCGAAATGGATTCTATATCTGCCGGATTTAAATCAGAAATAGTATTTACACCTTGTCCGCTAAAAATGATAAGACTCAGATCCTGAGCAATAAGAGGTACTCCATCAATAATAAATAAGGGATCGGCACCTGCAGTAATCGAACTTATTCCACGTATTCTTAGTGTCATCGCTCCACCGGGTGTCCCTGAATTTTGACTAACAGTTATACCGGTTAGTTTTCCTTTTAGCGATTCAATAATTACTGGCGAAACATATTCGGTAATACGTTCTGCTTTAATATCGCTAATTGCGCTCGATAATAGTTTTTTGCTTTCCTTACCATAACCGTAAGTTACAACCTCCTCCAAAACCTGAGGATTTTCTTCAAGGTAGATTTCCAGATTTGCACTTTGCTGAATTACTACTTCCTGCGAAGTAAACCCAATAAATGAAAAAACCAGGATGTTATTATCTACTGGTAAACAAATAGTAAAATGTCCATCCAAATCACTTACTGTACCTAAAGTAGTTTCCTTAATAAAAATATTAACACCTGGTAGAGGAAGCTTATTTTCTGAATCAAAAACTTTACCTGTGATCTTTAATGGTTCTTTCTGTTGGTTATCTGGTCTCTGTTTTGTTAAAATAATATGGTTTCCCCTGATCCGAAAATCGATTTTCTCAATCAAAAAAACATCGATTAAAACCTCATTTAATTCTTTTTTTTCAGCCTTATAGGTTATCCTTCTTTCTACATCAATTTCCGAATTACTATAAACAAAAGTATAGTTTGTTTGCTGCTCGATTTGTTTCAGTAAATCTTTTAGGGGTTTATTCGAGAGATTAACAGTAAGTGTATCTGCCGAAAAAATAGCATTACTTAGAAGAAATAATGTGCAACTAACCAGAAATAGCTTAAACAGGTATTTAAGGTTTGTTTTCTTCACAGTGGATTCCTTTTTATAAATTGTTAATTCCTTGATAAAAAGCTGATCTTATTATCAGAAATTTTGTACTCAAAAGGTACAACAATTTTAAGAATTTCGGCAATCTCCTGTATCGATTCCTCTTTTATGGTAAGTGTAATTTTGGTATTCAAATCAAGTTTTGGATCAGCATCATAAGCCAAATCGTACCAATCGGATATGTTTCTGAGAATGTCTCCCAATGCACAGTTTTCGAAAATCATACTGTTATTGCTCCATTGGTAAGCATTCGATTCAAATGTTCTTGATTCTGCAATTTCATTCGATTTTTTTGAAAATACAACAATATCGCTTGGAATAAGATATTTCTCTAAATTGGTACTTGTAATTTTTATACTTCCTTCTATTAATCCTGTTTCAATAGTGTTTTCTATTGATTTAGCCTTAACATAAAACTGGGTGCCAAGAACATTAATATCCATATTTTCAATATGAACCACAAATGGCCATTCGGTATTATGTTTAATGTCGAAATATGCCTGCCCCGAAAAAAAGATTTCGCGTTTTTCTTTGGAGAATTCCTTAGGATATTTTATTTCAGAATTTGGTTGCAACCAGATGGTCGATCCATCAGGCAAATTAACTTTGGTTCTAAGGTTTTCGGGCGATGTATAGGATATTAAACCTTTATTTGTATTGATTTTTTCAATAGTATAATATATTCCAATACCTAAAAGCATTACAGGTAAAAGAATAGCGGCAGCATAGCGAAGAAAATATTTCCTAAAAGGTATTGTTTTTGACCCTTTGTTCAGGTTGAGCTTTGATGCAGTTTTTTCCCACATTTTACTCATATCTGGCTTAGGGTATTCATTTTTAAAATTTTCAACATTGTCCCATGTCATCTGCATATCTTTCTCATCAGGAATAATAAATTTACCATTCTCCTGATTTTCATTATCAAACTTCTGTTGATTCTTAATGTCCATTTTTTTATTAATTTAACTTTCTTTTATATGTAATACGCAAAACATAGAATAATACCCTTAATACTAAACCATGAAATTAATGACTATTATTCCTGTAATTATTAGTTCGTAGTTTTCATTCACACTTTTTTTAAGTTGCTGTAATGCTAAACGCATATGTGTTTCAACTGTTTTTATTGATATATTGAGCTTTTCGGCAATCTGTTTATACGTTAATCCTTCTTCCCGGCTAAGCTGGTATATTTGTTTACGTTTAAGCGGTAAATCTTTTATTGACTTATCAATAAGTGTGCTTAACTCCTTATATTCCATCGAATCGCTTGAAGAACTTGAATATAATTCAGTATTAGGTTTAATATTATCCTGAAAAATGGTTTCTTTTTGTTTTCTTCTGATGGTATCAATCAATGCATTTTTAGCAATCATAAAAATATAACTGCTGAATGAAAGTTCTTCTTTTAAGTCATGCCTTCTTAACCAAACTCGTACAAAAACCTCCTGCGCTATTTCTTCCGCTTCTTCCTTATTTTTGATATATCGCATAGAGAAATAGTAAATCCGTTCAGCATATTTCTCAAATAATTGCTGAAAGGCCATTTGATCATCATTTTTTACTTTAACAACCAGTATTTTGTCTTCGTCTCTCAAAACAGAAAAAATTTGTGTTGAAAATTAAACAATATATGGTTAAATCAAAAATTGCACGAACCCAATTTTTATATTTAATTACTTTAATTGATTTATTGAATTTATTCTCTCATCAATAAAGGGTTAATTAAGAAAATTTCGTATTATAAAAAGAATATATAAATTTAGATTTCATCAAACTTTCTAAAAATAATTGTTATGATTTTAATTCAACATGCAGATGTTTACCAACCCGATTATTTGGGCAAAAAGGATATTTTAATTGCGGGTAAACAGATTATTCTTATTCAGGATAAAATCGATATATCATCCCTAAAAAACGATACAATAAAGATCATTAATTGTTCAGGAAAAAAAGCTATCCCTGGACTTATCGATGCGCATGTTCATATTGCTGGTGCAGGTGGCGAAGGTGGCCCATCGACACGAACTCCCGAAATGCAGCTTTCTCAAATGCTCGAGGGCGGAATAACAACCGTAATTGGTTGTTTGGGTACCGATGGAATGACCCGATCTGTTGAGTCTGTATTGATGAAAGTAAAATCGTTACGAGCCGAAGGTGTTTCGGCTTGGATGTATACAGGCTCGTACCAGGTTCCAACGCCAACTATTTTAGGTGATGTGGGTAAAGATATTGCTATGATAGAAGAAGTTATCGGAGTTGGCGAAATAGCGTTGTCTGATCACAGAAGCTCTTGTCCAACAACGGATGAACTAATCCGGTTAGTCGAACATGCAAGGGTGGGGGGAATGCTCGGTGGTAAAGCCGGAATTGCCAATATTCATATGGGCGATGCAAAAGATCCTTTCCGTCCAATTTGTGATGCAGTAGAGAAAAGCGAACTAAAGTACAAACAGTTTTTACCAACACATTGTAACCGTAACGATTACATTTTCGAAGATGCTAAAACCTATGGAAAAACAGGTTATGTTGATATTACTACCAGTTCGTATCCTTTCTTTGCTCAATATGAGGTAAAACCATCAACAGCAGTAAATGAACTTGTAAATGCAGGTGTTCCTCTTGAACATATTACCATGACATCAGATGGTTGCGGATCACTGCCAAATTTCGATGAAAACGGCAATCTTACTCAACTCGAAATGGGTCAGCTAAAAACACTATTTATCGAAATGATAGATATAGTTACAAATGAAAAAATGCTACTCGAAAAAGCATTAAAAGTGGTTACTTCCAATGTTGCCGATATTCTTAAATTAAAATCAAAAGGTAGAATTGAAGAGGGTAAAGATGCTGATTTGGTTCTTATTGATAATGAATATAAGATATCACATGTTGTTGCAAATGGCCAAATTTTGGTGAGTGATTATCAGATTTTAAAAAAAGGTACCTACGAAAAATAATTGACAGGCATTAAGGGATTGAAAACAGAGTTCCGTATTAACAGGAAACAAAAATCATTAATTATTAAATACCCATTATATTGCCGAAGCACAAACAATAATGAAAATAAAGGTATAAGGCATATGGTATAAGGGTATATTGGATTTGACTGCACCCATAGCCAATAACTTATACCCTATACCCAATACCCAATAATATTGTATAACTTATAAAATTATTTACAGATGAAAAGTATGCGCATTCTTTTTTCTATTGTATTAATCGCTTTAATTAGCTCATGTTCAACAAATATCCAGCAACAAAATGAGCTTCCTCCAAAAGGAAAATTATTCATTATTGGTGGTGGCAAGCGCCCTGTAGAAATGCTACAAACATTGGTTAAAACATCTGGGGTTGATTCTGCTGGTTATATTTTAGTTTTGCCCATGTCGAGCGAAGAACCCGATACTGCTGCTTTTTATAGTAAAAGGCAATTTACCGCATTAGGTTTGCAAAATGTTTATTCCCTTAATTTTGATTCAATTGATGATATGACTGCCGAACGTGTTGATTCAGTCAGAAATGCACAGCTCATTTATATTTCTGGTGGCGATCAGAATCGATTTATGCGCATAGTAAAAAATACACCCGTTTATGCAGCTATTCATGGTGCATACAAGAATGGAGCTACTATAGCAGGAACAAGTGCTGGTGCAGCTGTTATGAGCAAAAAAATGATTACTGGAAATGAACTGAAATATCCTGAATATACCGGAGAATATCGCACGATTGAGGCTAATAATATTGAAATAGGAGAAGGGTTGGGATTAGTCGATAATATTATTGTTGATCAACATTTTGTGCGACGTATGCGAATGAACCGGCTTATTGCTGCAAGTATCGAAAACCCAAACGAAATTTGCATTGGTATTGATGAAGCCACAGCTATTCTTATAGAATCAGATTCTGCTCTTGTTGTTGGTATTAGCAATGTTATTGTGTTGCGTAATAATGAAAATCAGATAAAAATATATAATGATTTACTAGGTGCAAAAGGATTACAACTGGATGTTCTTTTACCCGGGGATAAAATTGGTTTTAAAAAATAATCGTTCGATTTTATTTATTTAATGAAGGACTCATTTATGAGCCCTTTTTTTTTCACTAAAAAGAAGTAGTGTAGTTATTTACTTGATTAATAGGGATGAAAAATAATAACTATAGGTTAACTTTTGTTATTTTACATTATAATAAAAATACATTATATTTATTTCCTGTAATTTAACATTATGTCGGAGAAATCAATATCACAACTTCTCTTCATTAAGCCGGGTTATCGTATTGCCTTAATCGGTGCTCCCGATAATTTTATTGATCAAATGGGTGATTTACCCGAAAAGGTAATAATAACACGCTCAGTAGGTAAAACCACTAATATAGTTCAGGCTTTTATCGATAGTAAAGAAAAATTAATCGATTTTTTAAATAATCTGTACAAAGAAAACACGGAATTGATGATCTGGATTGCTTATCCTAAGGGTACATCAAAGGTAAAAACAGATGTCAATCGCGATATAATTTCTAAAATTGCTCTGGAACATGGCATGAAATCTGTCGCCATGATCTCTATTGACGAAAAATGGACATCGATGCGTTTTAAATTTATTTAACCTTATAATATATAAATATATGAGAAAAATAGTATTTCTTTTCCTTATCATGTTAGGATTATTTTCCTGTAGCTCGGATAAGGCAAAAATAGGAGGAGATTATTCTCTTGCCTACGAATCAGAGGATATGGAATCTGCTCCAATAACACGAATGAATGAACCTGCAGCTCCTCTTATGATTAAGGAACAAACTACTTCTATTATCGAAAAAAAGATTATTAAAGATGCAAATATTGGTGTGGAAGTCTACGATTATAAATTATTCAGAATCAAACTCGACTCATTAGTTAAATCATTAAATGGATATATTGCTAATGACAATTTATATAATAACGATGAATCAATAAATTGCGATGTTGCTATAAGAATTCCTGAAAAAAACTTTGATAAGTTTTTGATGCAGCTTGATAAAGGAACAGAAAAAACCTTGTATAAAAATATTTCTACTCGAGATATTACTGAAGAATTTATTGATATAGAGTCTCGCTTAAACAACAAGAAAAGTGTTGAGAAAAGATATGCTCAGTTACTTTCAAAAGCCCGAAATGTTAAAGATATTCTCGAAATAGAAGAGAAATTGCGTGTTATACGAGAAGAAATAGAATCTTCTCAAGGCAGACTTAATTACCTCAATTCTCAGGTTTTATTTAGTACCATTAATTTAACAATTATCCAAAAAATAGATTATAAGTACCAGCCATCAAAAGGGAAAAACTTTTTTCAAATGCTAATCAGATCGTTAGATAGAGGATGGAGTGTTTTTCTTCAGTTTTTACTATTTGTCTTTAAATTATGGCCATTTGTAATTATAATTGCCGCAATTATAATTGCTTACTTTAAATTCTGGAAACATAAAAAAGCTAAAAAACAAAAAAAAGATAAATAATTATATATTAATAACTTAACAAAGTAATTTATTATGGAAAAGAAACAGAACACAGGAAGAGCAATTTTAGGAATTGTTTTGATTTTAATAGGAATAGCATTTGTTGGTAAAACATTTGATATAATACCTCATGGTATCATGCATTATATTTTTTCATGGCAAACGATCTTAATCGTTTTAGGTATTATTTTCTTGTCCTCTGATCATAATAAGACAACTGGGTGGATTTTACTTGGAATTGGAGTTGTTTTTTTAATTCCGGATATTATCGATATTTCTTATCCAATTCGTCGTTTATTCTGGCCAGTTTTATTAATTCTAATTGGTGTTTTTATTATCATTCGGTCATTTAACCCAAATACTTCAGGTAAATCAATTACTGGTACTGATTTTATTGATGATCTGGCGATATTTGGTGGTGGCGATAAAGTAATTACTAGTGATAATTTTAAAGGTGGCAGAGTGACAGCAATTTTTGGTGGCTCAAAAATTGACTTTAAAAATTCAAAGCTTGCTCCTGGAAAAAATGTAATCGATGTGTTTTTTATGTTTGGTGGAAGTACAATTATTGTTCCCGAAAACTGGAATGTAAAAGTTGATGTAGTTTCAATATTTGGTGGTTTTTCTGATAAACGATATCGTAAACCCGAAACAATTGATGTGGGTAAGGAGATAGTTATTAAGGGATTTGCAATGTTTGGCGGTGGCGAGATTAAAAATTAAAGTATTCCCTAAAATTGACTTACAATGATTTATTTTTATAAAACAATAGAAAATAGATTCTAAAATTGATGGTGGTATAAACTCAAAAGTGTTATAAGTAGCTATGCCATCATGAATAGTAAGGCTCTTCGAAAAACGAAGGGCTTTCTTTTTAAAATACCAATCTATTATAGAAATTCAAGAACATCCCAAAAGGGCTATGTCAGGTGAACAGCAAAGCCTCATTTTTATAGAAATCCGAAATCTATTAAGGAGAATAGGAGGAATTAGTAAATTTAGAAATCAAATATAGAATCGATAAATAAAACAATGGTTTTAAACCTTTCTAACCATATGATTAGTGTAATGGATATGATCGTTAATAAAAACAATAATTACAGATCATAAATAAAAGACATTAGTTTATTATATTTGTTTAAGAGTTTATACAAATTATAAAAGCTAAGCCAACCTTAGCCCTGAATTACAAAGACTGATCGAATGAATATTCTGTTGATTTATCCGAGTGAGCCTGGTGATATCGAATTAAAAGCCGTAAGAGCTGCATCGTTTATGGGGATTAAAGCCCTTTTTGCTCCTCATGCTTTAGCCGCTATTGCTGCACTAACTCCCGATAAATACAAAGTTACCATATACGATGAAGCAATTCATGTTCCTGTTGAAAATTTTTTAAAAGGGAAAAAGTATTCTTTAATTGGAATTCATTTTACCACAAATCAGCTCCGAAGATGTTTGCAGATAGGTGAACATATAAGAGAATTTTATATAGACAGTTATCTCATTGCTGGTGGTATTGGGTTATCTACAATATCAAGTGAGAAATTGGAGATTTTTAATACTGTATTTCATGGAGAGGCCGAAGAAACATGGCCTGAGTTTCTTATGGATTTTGAACAAGGTAAGCCTCAACCCAAATATAGAAAGATTGAATATCCCGATATGAATCATGTACCAATTCCGCGATGGGAGCTTATAAAAGATGACTTAAAATACTATGCAACTGTGTCGGTTCAAACAACCAGAGGTTGCCCATACGATTGTAATTTTTGTAATGTAATTTATACCTACGGTCGTAAAATGCGTTGTAAATCGGCCGATCAGGTTATTGAAGAAGTTAAATTACTTGAGAGACTGGGCGTAATTTCTGTATTTTTTGCCGATGATAACTTTATAGGAAACCGAAAATTTGTTAAGGAAATTCTTCGTAAATTAATTCTGGTAAATAACAACTTTACTTCACCATTAATATTTATAACACAGTTAGATATTACTGTTGCCAATGATGATGAATTACTTCAATTATTAGCCGATTGTAATTTTGTACAATTAATGATTGGCATTGAGACTGTGAATCCTAAGACACTTCAGGAAATGAACAAGATGCAAAACCTGAATGTGAATATACCTGAGGCAATTAAAAAAATACAATCCTATGGAATGGCTGTTACCGCGCATATGATTGTTGGCTTCGATAACGATACAACCGAATCATTTACTCATGCTGAGCAATTTATTAACGAGAATGCGATTACCGAGTATTTGCTACATCCTTTGATGGCTCCACTTGGTACAAAACTATGGTATCAGATGAAACACGATTCGCGTGTAATAAATCACGAACTTATTAATGAGGATTTTACTGATATCGTTTCCAATATCATTCCAAAAAATATGACACGCAAGGAGCTAATGAATGGGATGATTGATTTTTGGGAACGAATGGATACCGTTGAGTCGAATGTCAAAAGGGCTCTTGCTTTTTTCGAAGGAATTACTAGAATTCCGAATGTGAAAAAATCAGATTTTAAAACGTTCTGGAAATTGCGTAAACTGATTTTCAACACCATGGGTTTTTTTATGATGAAAGCCGACAAAAAAGACAGAGAAGCATTTCTTCAGATATTCAAATTGGTTCGCAAAAAGTCGATGATTCTTATGAGTCGATTTATGTATATATATACCAATTATTACATGAACAGATACAGAGCCCAATTGTACAGCGATATACTTAAACAACAATTACAGATAGAAACTAATGATCCTTCGGTAATTGTGACTTTAGACAATAAAACTCCCATTCCCGAAAAAATGATTGCACATTTGAATGATATATTTCAGGAAACCTATATTGTATTGCGAAAATCTTTAGATAAACAGGCCAAATTGTATAATTCTGCACTGGAAGTAATTACCGATTTTATAACCTTGTTTGGTAGTGATTTTGTCGATTTCGATGAATTTCAAAAACGAAATCTATATACTTGTGCTGCCCGTGTATTGAGCAGTGGAGCCTGGATGAAAGAGGAATATCTATATCATGATGAATCTGAAATGCCTTTAGATAATCCACCTGCTGGATTTTTTAAACAGATGTATAATAACCTTGATTATAACTTGCGTTTTGTTAAGAAAGATTAGTTCGATTATTGTAAAATTAATTTATAGCTAAAAATTATTTTGAACTATAAAAATATTGTATAATTTTGCATTCTGATTGCATATTTATGCAAAATACAAAATATGACAAAAGAAAATCGCTTAAACGCAATCAGACAAATAATTACTACCAAAAAAGTTGGTTCTCAGGAGGAACTTCTGAATAATCTAAATGATTTAGGATTTGAATTAACTCAGGCTACCTTATCGCGTGATTTAAAACAACTAAAAGTAGGACGAATACCTTACCAACATGGTTTTAAGTATGTAATTTCAGATGATTTTATTTCTCATCAGAATCCGAAAAATTATTCTCCTTTGGCTTATGGTTTTCTAGCCATCGAATTTTCAGAAAATATCGCAGTAATAAAAACAATGCCTGCATATTCGCATACTATTGCCGATGCAATTGATCGGGCAGAAATGAACGAGATAATAGGTACTGTTGCTGGCAATGATACAATTATTGCAATTTTGAGAGAAGGCGTAAGTCATGATCAGGTGCTAAAAGCCATGAGTAAATACTTACCCGAGTTAAAAGAAAGGTTGATGAGATGAAAAACAAATTCATAAAAATATATACTGTTGAAAATGAAATTAATTTTAGAAGATGGAACCGCTATTAGCGGTTCTTTTTTTGGCTATCCAAGATCAGTTGCAGGCGAGGTAGTATTCAATACAGCCATGACAGGGTACCCCGAAAGTTTATCTGATCCTTCGTACAAGGGACAGATATTGATTTTAACTTATCCTCTTATTGGTAATTATGGTGTTCCTGAAAGTGTTTTTGAAAACGACTTACCAAAGTTTTTCGAATCATCGAAAGTTCAAATCACTGGGCTAATTGTTGCAGATTATTCAACCGAATATAATCACTGGAATGCAACAAAAAGTCTGGGTGATTGGCTTCACGAAAACAAAGTGCCTGCTATGTTTGGGGTGGATACACGTGCACTAACCAAATTAATTCGCGAAAAAGGTGCTTTAAAAGGGAAATTAATATTTGAGAATCAAGATATTGATTTTTACGATCCTGATAAAGATAATCTAGTGGATCAGGTTTGTTCGAAAGAAAAAACTATTTATGGAAATGGTAAAAACAGAATTTTGCTGATTGATTGTGGAGTAAAAAATAATATCATCAGAAATGTTTTAAAGCGCGATACAACAGTGATCAGAGTGCCATGGAATTCCAATTTTCTGGAGGAAGAGTATGATGGAATACTTGTTTCAAATGGCCCCGGAAATCCTGTTTATTGTATCGAAACAATCGAAAATCTTGCAAAAGCAATGCAAAAAGAAAAACCAATTTTTGGAATCTGTCTTGGAAATCAACTTATGGCCTTGGCTTCGGGTGCAAAAACCTATAAATTAAAGTATGGTCACCGAAGTCATAATCAGCCAGTACTGTTAGCTGGAACAAACAAAGCATATATCACATCACAAAATCATGGATATGCAATTGATCAGTCAACAATGGGAAAAGAATGGGAACCATTATTTGTGAATTTAAATGATGGTACCAACGAAGGAATAAAACACAAAATAAAACCCTTTTTCTCGGTTCAGTTTCATCCCGAAGCATCAAGCGGACCAACAGATACCGAGTTTTTGTTTGATGATTTTATGGAGTTAGTAAAGAAATATAAAAAATGAAATACCTTATAGAATGGGCTAAAGCCCGAAAGTACGTTTTTATAAACACCGGGCTTAAGCCCGGTGTAATATCGAATATAGACATTTGTTTTATCAAATGTTTTCAATAACCCCGAGCTTCAGCTCAGGGAAAAAAGAAATAATTTAGAATGGACTTTAGTCCATTTAATAAAAAAATAAATAGTTTATGCAAAAAGAATTCAAAAAAGTTCTAATCCTCGGTTCGGGTGCATTAAAAATAGGCGAAGCCGGCGAATTCGATTATTCAGGTTCGCAAGCTTTAAAAGCATTAAAAGAAGAAGGCGTAGAAACAGTTCTTATTAATCCGAATATAGCAACGGTTCAAACATCCGAAGGAATAACCGATAAAATTTACTTTTACCCGGTAACCCCATATTTTGTCGAAAAAGTAATTCAAAAAGAAAAACCCGAAGGAATACTTTTATCTTTTGGTGGACAAACTGCATTAAACTGCGGAATAGAATTATTCAAAACCGGAATTCTGGAGAAATACAATGTTAAGGTTTTAGGTACCCCTGTTCAAGCTATTATGGATACTGAGGACCGAGAGCTTTTTGTAAATAAGCTAAACGAGATTGATGTTAAAACACCCAAAAGCATTGCTGTTAATTCGGTTTCTGATGCAATAATTGCTGCAAAAACTGTCGGATTTCCTGTAATTGTTCGCGCTGCTTATACGCTTGGCGGAATGGGAAGCGGATTTTGTTCTAATAATGATGAGCTTGAAAAACTTGCCAGCAATGCTTTTTCCTATACAAACCAGATATTGGTCGAAGAATCAATAAAAGGATGGAAAGAAGTTGAATACGAAGTGGTACGCGATAAATATGACAACTGTATTACCGTTTGTAATATGGAAAACTTTGATCCGCTTGGTGTACATACTGGCGAAAGTATTGTGGTTGCTCCATCGCAAACATTAACGAATGCCGAATATCACAAACTTCGGTCATTATCAATAAAAATTATTCGTCATATCGGAATTGTTGGTGAGTGCAATGTACAGTATGCTCTGGATCCCGATTCAGAAGATTACCGTGTAATTGAAGTAAATGCCCGATTATCGCGTTCAAGTGCGTTGGCATCGAAAGCTACCGGTTATCCATTGGCTTTTGTTGCTGCAAAATTGGGATTGGGTTATGGATTGCACGAACTTAAAAACTCAATAACAAAAACAACAACAGCTTGCTACGAACCTGCGTTGGATTATGTGGTTTGTAAGATTCCTCGCTGGGATTTAAATAAATTTATTGGCGTTTCAAAACAGATTGGCAGCAGCATGAAAAGTGTAGGCGAAATTATGTCGATTGGTCGTACATTCGAAGAAGCTATTCAAAAAGGATTGCGAATGCTAGGGCAGGGGATGCAT